>Ga0078972_1000945_pt1 | contig 117054 bp, 88 predicted proteins | sample YelNatPaOPGAMG01_FD_67568 | JGI IMG/M metagenome (GOLD analysis project Ga0078972, IMG submission 67568) | Hot spring thermophilic microbial communities from Obsidian Pool, Yellowstone National Park, USA - OP-RAMG-01 (SPADES assembly) (version 2) | ecosystem: Environmental > Aquatic > Thermal... | reverse complement strand
CTCCCCGCAAGTGGGAGAGGGGTGGCGAAGCCGGGGTGAGGGCAACTCCCTGCGCTCAGTTGCAGGCGAGGGCACCAGGACAACCACTATCTCACTTCCCCTCACCCCCGGCCCCCTCTCCCACGTCGCAAGCTTGGGGAGAGGGGGAGCCTCCGGCGCCTCAGTAGCTTACACAACCAACCATAGCCTCGCACACTCCTCCCAGCTCCCCTCTCCCCGAAAGCGGGAGAGCAACTGCTTTGCACGTCAACGGAGCATAGCCGTCGCGAGGCCCCATGCACAGGGGTGTGATGCGCAATCCCTCGCAACCGCCAACCACAGGGCGTCTGCGGCGGGCCTGCCCCGCGCCAGGGCCTGCCGCTCCGGAGTTCCACCAGCAAGCCCCAACGAACCCCATAAGCGGCGTGCAGAGGTAGCTCGCTTACTACGCGAAACTAGGTGTTTGACAAGTGCAGAACATCACATTATGATTATGATAACATTAAGGGCGGCTGCCATGGCGAGCGCCACCGCTGCCCGGCCGGAAACGGGGTCAGCTAGCTATGCAGGGCAAGATACTGATAGTTGAGGACGAGCGCGCCATCGCTCGGTCTGTGGCGTTCGCGCTCCGCCAGGACGGCTTTGAGGTCCTAACCGCCGCCGATGGCAGAGAGGGGCTCGCCATCGCCCGGCGCGAGCATCCCGACCTGGTGCTGCTAGACCTGATGATCCCCGAGATCGACGGCCTGGAAGTGTGCCGCATCCTCCGCCGCGAGAGCGAGGTTCCCATCATCATGCTCACCGCCCGTGCGGAGGAGGTGGACCGCGTGGTCGGCCTCGAGATGGGCGCGGACGACTACGTGGTGAAGCCGTTCAGCGTCCGCGAGCTCGTCGCCCGCGTTCGCGCCGTCCTTCGGCGCAGAACGGCCCAGTCCGATCCACCCAAGCGTGTATCGGTATCCGGCTTGGTAATCGATCTGGATCGTCACACGGTAACCGTGGGCGATCGCCAGATCGCCTTAACGCCCAAGGAGTTTGAGCTCCTTCGCGTGATGGCGTCTAACTGCGGCCGCGTCATGCCACGCCAGCTCCTTTTGGATCGCGTGTGGGGCGACAGCGACTACATGGACCCCAAAACGCTGGACGTGCACATTCGATGGTTGCGCGAGAAGATCGAGCCAGAGCCCAGCCAGCCCCGCCTGATCGTAACCGTCCGCGGCGTCGGCTACAAGTTGGTGGGAGACGCCAGTGAGATCGCGGCTTAGCTGGAAACTCACTGCCACCTACCTCCTGGTGACAATCCTGTGCATGGCCCCTCTGGGCCTCTACCTCGCCTACTCCGTCGGCCAAGACGAGCTCCTTCGCTCTCACCAGGATCTGGTCATTCGCCTCAACGCCGCCCGCGCACTCCTCCAAGACGCAATCGGCCACGGCAGAACGCTCGCCGACTCAGCCCCGATCGCTGGCGAGCTGGCGTCTCCCGGCGGCATGACCGTAGCCGTCAGAGACATCCGCGGGCGGCTGCTGTGGGAGGGCTCCGGCAATCCGCAGGGCACCATCAGCGCCTCGCGGGCCGCCAGGGATATCAGGCGCAACCCCGGATGCCGCGTTTGTCACCAAGAGCTTCTCGATACGCAAGAGCTCACCGGCACCAGGGCAATACGCGGGCCCAACGGCAGCGTTGTGGGCACGGTGCGCATCTCCCTCCCCATGTCCATTGTCAAGGGCAGCGCCTGGCGGTTGCGCCGCATCATCCTCCTCGCAGTGCTGGCCAGCATATGTCTGGCGTGCTTCATTGGGGCACGGCTGGCCTCCGGAATAGCTCAACCCATCGCCCTGATGAGCGCCATGGCCCGGCGCATCTCCGCCGGCGACTTCAGTCACCGCGTGCCCGTGCCATCGGCCGACGAGGTGGGCGAGCTAGCTGCATCGCTGAACGCCATGGCCCAGCGCATAGAGGAGATGACCGCCGCCCGAAAGGCGTTCGTGGCCGACGTAAGCCACGAGCTCCGCACTCCTGTCGCATCCATCCGCGCCCTGGTGGAGGCGCTGCTCGCCGGGGCGCGCAACGACCCCGAGGAAGCCGCCGAGTTCCTCTCCCTCCTGGAGAGCGAGTCGGATCGCCTGAGCAACCTAGTGCGCGACCTGCTGGATATCGCCGCACTGGAGGCACGCCCGGGCCGCGCGAAGGCGGAGCCAGTGGCAGTGGCAGACGCCGTGCGCCGCGTGTGCGGCCAGCTGGCGCACCAGGCCGACCGGGCCGGGGTTCGCCTCTGCATGGACGTGCCCGATGGCCTGTACGCCATGGCCGACCCGCCCCAGCTGGAGCGCGCCGTGGCGAACCTCTTGGACAACGCCGTCAAGTACACCCCTGAAGGCGGCCTCGTATCTGTGAACGTTCACCGCAGCGGCAACCAGGTGCTGATCTGCGTGGCGGATACCGGCATGGGGATTCCGCCCAGCGAGGTGCCCCGCATCTTCGAGCGGTTCTACAGGGTCGACAAAGCGCGCTCTCGAACGGTCGGCGGCACGGGGCTGGGGCTCGCGATAGTGAAGGAGATAATGGAGGCGAACGGCGGGGCGGTAACGGTGGATAGCCACCCCGGGCGCGGCAGCCAGTTCACCCTGATCTTTCCTGCCGCCACCGCCGCTCGAGAGCTGCCGCCCGGTACGGCAACGGACCCGGTGGCGGCTGGTCACAAGTAGCTAGCGCCCACGTTGATCTGCGCGCGTATCCGTGCGGCGCCTGGCCAAAGGTACGGCCAAGCTTGATGGGCATGGCCGTGCCAGGCGTGTCTCCGGTGGTGCTCACACCCTTCACCCGGTAACCATACGTCACCTGCTGGATGCGCGCGCCAGGGGTGTGCCCGCCGGATGGTAGTTCGGGTAGGGAGGGCGCTTGTAGGTTGGCCTTGGATGCGCCTTCAGCTCAGCCATCAGTATGTCAACCGCCTTCTCAAGCTGCGGGTCGCGCCCGTCTCGCCACGCCTTCGGATCGAACTCCACCTCGATGTCTGGGTCAACGCCGTGGTTTTCGATCTCCCACTGGCCATCCAGGTTGTGAAAGCCGAAGGTGGGCACCGTGACGTACCCGCCGTCGATGAGCGTTGGGTTGCCGGTCATGCCCACCAGTCCGCCCCACGTGCGCTTACCGACGAGCTTGCCCAGCCCGGCCTTTCGGAACAGCCAGGGCATAGCATCGCCGCCGGAGCCCGCCATCTCGTTGATGATCATCGCCTTGGGGCCGTATATGGCGGCGATGGGCGTGCCGAACTGCGCGCCCTCCCGAGGCGCCCACAGGCACATCAAGGGACGTCGGAGGCAGTCCACGATGTAGTCCGCTATCTGGCCTCCGCCGTTGAACCGCTCGTCGATCACCACGCCCTCTTTGTCGACCTGGGCGAAGTAGTAGCGGTTGAAGCTTGCGTAGCCGCTGGTTGACGTGTTGGGCATGTACACGTACGCCAGCTTGCCGCCGCTGAGCTCGTTCACCTTGCGACGGTTCCCCTCGATCCATGCCAGGTTTCGCAGCCCGAACTCGCTGTCGATGGGCACCACGGTTACCTCGCGGGACCCGCTGCCGTCTGGGTTTGGCCCAACCCTCAGCACGGTTTGCCTGCCAGCGGTGGCCTCGAAGTAGCTGTACACTTCCTCGTCGGTGGTCACGTCTCGGCCGTTCACCGCCAGTAGGTACTCGCCCGCCTTCACGTTGACGCCCGGCTGGGTCAGCGGCGCGCGCGTTCCCGGGTTCCAGTTCTCGCCGTCGTACACCTTGGCGAACCTGTAGCGCCCGTTCTCGATCGCGTAGTCTGCGCCAAGCAGGCCCACTGGCACGCGCTTAGCGTTGGGAGTGTCACCACCAAACACGTAAATGTGGCCGCAGGTGATCTCGCCCAGCATCTCGGCGAAGAGGTAGTTCAGGTCCGCGCGCGACGCCACCGCCTCAAGGTAGGGCGCGTACCGCTCTTGGGCCGCCCTCACGTCCAGGCCGTGCAGATTGGGGTCGTAGAAGTAGTCGCGCTGGATGCGCCACTCCTCGGCGTACATCTGGCGCCACTCCTCGCGCGGGTTCACCCTGGCTTCCATGCCATCCAGCTTCAGAAGCCCCTCGCCCGCCTTCGGGTTGTCGGCAGATGTGATGCCCCAGCCCTGGCCGGTGCGGTATAACAGCTTCTCGCCGTTCGCGGACACTTGGCAGAACAGAAGCCCATCTGCCACCTTTTCGAACTTGCGCTTGGCCAGATCGAACTTGCTGACGGTGCGGCCGTCGGAGGCGGAGACGTACGGCTGGGCCTCCTCAACCACAAAGATGGTGCCGGGCTTGCCAGCAACGATGTTGGTGTAGCGGCGCGCGGGGATCGGCAGGTCCAGAATCCGCTGGCGGATGCCATCGAGATCGATACGCGTGTAACCGGCTTCCTCCTTCGCGCCCTCCGCTGGGCCAGCCCCCTTGGACTCACCTCCGGCCGGCTTTGCCTCGCCTGGCTTGGCGTCGGAGTTTCGCGCGCCCTCACCGGAGGGCTTTTTGGGCTCTTCTGCCTTCTCCTCATCGCTCTCGGGCGCCAGCGGCGATGGATCGTCCTTGCGGAGCACCACCACGTACACGCTGCTGGTTCGCGGCCGGTACCGGCTCGAGAGATCTAGCCAGGCAGACGCGGGGCCGGAATCGGTGCTGGCCGTGAAGAAGAGGTGCCTGCCACTGCGGTCGAAGCAGGCGGACCTCGCGTCGCTCATCCCGTCGGTGATCTGGTAGCTCTTCGCCGACTCAATGGAGTAGACGAACACCGTGCCCATTCGGTTGGGCAGCATCTTGGTGTACGCCACCCATCGGCTATCCGGCGACCACGATGGGCTCAGGTCGGACGGGATGTCGTAGGTATCTGCATCGATCTTCCTCAGCCGCTCCTTCTCCACGTCGATGTACCACAGGGCGCGGTGCTTATCCATGAACGCCAGCTTCTTGCTGTCCGGCGACCACAGGGGAGAGTAGTAGAACGACTGCGGCGCAGGGAGACGGATCTTGCGCACCTGGCCGTTGATGGTCGTCTCCCTAAGGTGCAGCTCATACTCCCCAGATTCGTCCGAGAAATAGGCGATCCACCTGCCGTCGGGAGACCAGGCCGGGTCTCGTTCCGCCACGCCAGACGTGCTGGTGAGGCTCCTAGCGTCACCCTTCTCGGCCGGCACGCTGAATAGGTCGCCGCGCGCCTCAAACACCACGCGCTTGCCGGTTGGGGATATGGACGCGTTGCTGATCTTGTCCGCCACTTTCACAAGCTTTGGCCTCACCTCCAGCAGGTCGGCGGCTATCTGGATCTCCACATCGCGCGCTTTGCGGGTCTCGAGGTTGAGGATGCCCACAGAGCCAAACTGCTCATAGACGATGGCGCCAGGACCGACGGATGCTGACTTGAGCTCGAGGCCGTCGTTGGGAAGCACCCGCGCAACTCTCCTAGACGCCATGTCGTAGGCGTAGATAGTTGTGGGGCCGTCGCGGTCGGAAAGGAAGTAGATGGTGTTGCCCACCCACATCGGGTCGTGGTCCACCGAGCTATCGCGCGGCACCTTCTCGATACTGGAGTCGGACAGGTTGGCGACCCAGATAGGCATGGCGCTGCCGCCTCGGTAACGCTTCCAAGCCTGCTGTGGGCCAAAAGGCACGTAGGCGATGCGGGTGCCGTCCGGCGAGTAGCAACCCTCGAAGGCCATGGGAAGCGGCAGCGGATCCGGCATGCCACCGGCCACCGGCACGGTGAACAGCCTGTAGAAGCCGGAATAGCTGTTGCGAGGAGAGCTGAACAACACGCGCTTGCCATCCGGCGTCCACCCAACCACTTGGTCGGGCCAGGGATGGTAGGTAAGCCGCTTGGGCACGCCGCCGGTGGCCTCAACGACGTACACGTCAACGTTGCCGTCGTACTCCCCGGTGAAGGCAACCAGCGTGCCGTCTGGCGAGAAGCGAGGGTCGGTCTCCGTGCCTGCACCGGAAGTGAGGCGCGTGGCAGTGCCACCGTTGCGGCTCACCGTCCACAGGTCGCCAGCGTACGAGAAACAGATGAGCGTTGCGCTAATGGACGGCTTCTGCGCAAGGATTGGCTTGCTCGGCTGGCCAATGCCGGGGCAGAGAGCAGAGAGAAACAGCAGGACGACGAGCACGTAGCGCATTGCTTGGCCCTCCGTGTGTCTGACAGTGCCACGGCATCGACCGGTGGCTATAACCTATCAGATGCGTGGGAGGGCGCTGCTGTTCAGTAAACGCTCATCGAGCACGACGAGGGGATATGGGCGTGCGGTACCGCAGACGCGTCACACCCAGAACCCGTAGCTTGGCACGTTCAGCACAATGCCGATGATCGTCCACAGGCTGCCAACCACGAACTCCCCCAATATCAGCCCGTAGAAGAAGGGCAGCCACTGCACGTAGGTCCGCAGGCCGCCATATCTCAGTACGAGGAGCTTCACGATCCACGCCGCCATGATGGGCAGCCACAGCACATTGAGCGACCAGCTGCTGCTAACGGCGTAACCCACCGGATGGAACGGCCACCACCAGAACCGCGTACGCAGCGCCTGAAGCGTAAGCGTGAAGCAAAGCCCCACGGCCATCGCGGTTAGGGCGGGGATGTTCACCTTCTGCGGGTTCTGCAGCCAGCCCTGCAGGCGGTTCCACGGTTCCGGCCCGAACGCCCAGATCACCGGGCCAGCTACCTTCGCGGAGCCCACCCCCAGGTGGTATCCGATGTGGAGAAACGCCCAGAACGCCCCTAAGCAGCCCGCAACCGCCGCCAACAACATGGCGAACGTCAACCGCCTTGCGTCAACTGCCGCCCGCTCGCACATCTTGAACCCCTCGAGCTGGAACGGCATTGGGTGCGCGCGATAGGCGCGGTTGAAGAAGTAGAAGGTGGACATGATCGTGAGGTTGCGCGTTCCCAGCTCGCGGGGGCCAGCGGCATCCACCAGTAGCATCTCCGGGCCGCCGTTATGCAGGTCGTGGGCGGGAGGACCCAGCTCCGCCCGAATGCGCGTTACGGCGATTGAGATGAGCAGGTAAGCCACGAAGAACGCCACCGCCACCCACAGGCTCATCCCCGCCACCAGGCAGAAGACGATGAGCAGCGCAAACGAGGCCAGAAGGCCGTACGCGGCGGTGCGGTAGCGCCACGGCTCGCGGCTGTCGTCCTCCCCATCGGGCTTGCCCAGTATCCGCCTGCCAACGCCCACGAAGTAGCTCCTGCCGGTCCACAACGCGAAGATGGCCAGCCCAATGTAGCCCGCAAACGACTGCTCGTTGATGAACGGGAAGTTGGGGGTTGTATCCCAGGAGAGCGCCCTGGAGATCACCAACTGCGCCTTCCAGAAGAAAAAGAAGAACCAGCAGGAGAACAGCAGGTCGACCGGAAGCAGCATCCCCAGGCCCAGCACGAACGGGTAGAACGAGATGGGGAACCAGCCAACCGCGTTCCACGGCGACTGCGTGATGTACGGGCTGAGGTCGCGAACGCGCACGGGTATGGCCGGGATGCTGGGCCACCAGAAGTTGAGACCATTGATCAGGTCGATCCCGCCCGCCAGCCCAAACCCGATCCACAGGAGGCGGTTCTTGAAGATCAGCAGGCGCTGGTCGGTCATCTCGATCGGCAGCTGAACCAGCGGGTAAGAGAGACGCTCGCCCTCTATCCATCGCTTGCGCAACAGCACGTTCACGCAGAGCATGGTCAGGACCAGAACCACGATGAAGCCGGTCCACACCAGCACCGGCGTTGCCCACGCCAGCAGCACCTTCGCGGAGTAGAGCGTAGACTGCCCCTCGTACAGGCCGCGCAGCACCTCGCGATCCCTCACGGCCATCCACTTGGGGATCGCCCAATGGAACAGCTCAGCCCACTTGTTCTCGGGTGTGGCGAACCAGAAGGCGTGCCCAATGTACGACGAGAGGATCTCGATGAAGTCGTGGCCACACAACGCCGACGCGATGGAGAGCATCACGTAGATAACCAGAAGCTCCTGTTGGGAGAGCGCAAACTTGGGCCATCTTCGTCCTACCAGCACGTTCACGATCGTGAGCGCCAGCAGGCAGAACACCACGTTGAAGAAGATGGAGATGGTGGTGGGGTGGCCGGAATACCGAACCAGCTCCATCTGCATGATCCAGTAGGTGTTGGCTGGAGTGAGGAGAAGGGCGATGGCGATGGCGCGCGGCGTGACGCCGCCCCGTTGGACTGCGGCGGGCGGCGCTTTGGCGTCCGAAGCGCTCGGCGAGGCGGCTGGGGCGGTTTCAGCGGGCTTACTGTTCGGTGGATGGCGCCTACGGCCCGGCAATGTGCTCCTCCACGGGCGAATGCGGCAGTCCCAGTGCAGCGGCCACCTCTTTGCGCACAACAGCGCCGTCCACGATGTTGAGCCCGCGTCGCACTTCGGGGCTGCGACGGGCGGCTTCTTTGTAGCCAAGATCCGCAATCTGCCGCACGTACGGCAGCGTTACGTTGGTAAGGGCGTAGGTGGAAGTGCCGGCCACTGCGCCGGGTATGTTGGTCACGCCGTAATGCAGTATGCCCTCCTCAAGGTACACTGGATCGCGGTGGGTGGTGGGGTGGGTAGTCTCGACGCAGCCGCCCTGATCCACGGCAACGTCCACAATAACGCTGCGGGGTTTCATAAGCCTCAGCATATCCCGGGTTACGAGGATCGGGGTTCTGGCCCCCGCCACAAGCGCCGCCCCGATGACCAGGTCCGCCTCCGGAAGCTTGCGCCGGATGTTGTATGGGCTGGACATAAGGGTGGTTACGTTGGCGGGCATGATGTCGTCCAGGTGGCGCAGGCGAGACGTGTCGATGTCCATGACGGTAACCTGCGCACCCAAGCCGGCGGCCACCTTGGCGGCGTTGGTGCCCACCACTCCGCCGCCTATAATGAGCACCCTCGCCGGCTCCACCCCGGGCACACCGCCGAGCAGTATCCCCCTGCCCTGCATAGGGCGCTCAAGGTATTTGGCGCCCTCCTGGACCGCCATGCGGCCTGCCACCTCGCTCATTGGGGTAAGGAGGGGCAGATGGCCCGCATCGGTCTGGATGGTCTCATAGGCAATGCACACCGCCCGGTGCTCGATCATGGCCAGCGCCAGCTCGCGGTTCGCGGCAAAGTGGAAGTACGTGAAGATGACCTGCCCGGGACGCACCAAGCGGATCTCGTCCGCCAGCGGCTCCTTCACCTTCACCACCATGTCGGCGGCGTCCCAGATCTCCTGCGCGCTGGTGATGCGGGCTCCGAACGCCTTGTACTCCTCATCCTCAATGCCGGTGCCAGCGCCCGCCTGTGCCTCCACCAGCACGGTATGGCCGGCGCCCACCAGCACCTCCACGCCACCGGGCACCATGCCCACGCGGTACTCCGACTCCTTGATCTCTTTGGGCACGCCTATGACCATCGCCGGCACCCCCTAAGGAGCCAATGTAACCATGGAGGAAGATCTGTGAAAGCCAGGAATGGATACCACGCCGTTGCAGCTTCGTTCCCGAGCTCCTGGCTTCCTCATAGTCAGCATCCCTCCCGACCGGTGAGGAGGTCCTGCGCCAGGCAGATGGCCCCTACCACCCCCACGCGGTCTCCAAGCTCTGCGGGCACCACGTCGGCCACCGCCGCTAGCTCTGGCATCGCCCTCTCTTGCACCGTTCTGCGGACCGGACAGAAGATGAGGTCACCAGCATTGCTTACCCCGCCCCCAATCACAACGCGATTGGGGTTGAGGATGTTGATGACGTTCGCCACGCCAAGTCCGAGGTAGAAGCCGGTCTCCTCCCAGATGCGCAGCGAGAACGGATCACCGGCCTGGGCAGCATGCGCCACCATCTCGGCGGTTATGCGCGTGGGGTCGCCGCCGGCCAAGCGGAGCACCGCGTTCGCGCCCGCGCCGGCCGCAATCGCCTCTCGGACGCGGCGCGCGATGGACGTGCCCGAGGCCAGCGCCTCCAGGCAGCCTTGGCGTCCGCACAGGCACCGCGGGCCGTCCGGCAGGATCACCTGGTGGCCGAACTCCGCTGCGCCCGCAGAAGCCCCGCGGTATATGCTGCCATCTACTATGATGCCGCCTCCAATGCCCGTGGAGACCGTGAAGTAGCACACGTGGGAGTAGCCGCGACCCGCACCGTACCTCGCCTCGCCCAAGCCTGCGGCGCTGGCGTCGTTGTCCATGTTGGTGGGAACGCGGAACGCACGCTCGAAGAAGCCGCGGACGGGGTAGTTGTCCCAGCCTGGAAGGTTGGGGGCGCGCAGAACAACGGTGCGTTGCGGATCGAGCGGCCCGCCCACCGCCACACCTATCGCGCGTAGACGCTGGCCCGGGGCCTTGGCAGAGGCCTTGTCCAGCGCGCTCTGCAGCAAACGGCGGAGTGCGGCCATGACTGGGTCAGGGCCCTGGCTTCGGTCTGTAGGCTCACGCTCAACATCCAGGAGGTGCCCCTCGAGGTCCGAAACGCCCACAGCCAGCTTGGTGCCGCCTATGTCAACGCCGGCCAGAAGGCCCGAGCCGGAGGGTATCTGCACGCTTCGCTCCATGCTACACTACCGTTCAACGCGAGGAAGCAGTACACCTTCGGGAGTGCACACCTGTAGGGGCATGCGCCAAGTCGTGGTAAGCATATGGAGAGGTGGAACCGCTCCACGAATCGCATCACATGCCCGCCCCGTTCTGACCTCCTAACAGCCCTGACGAGGCCCCCGGGGGCCTCCCTGCTGGCGTTGCGGCTGTCCCGGCAGGCTCTGCCGCACGCCGCCGTGGCTCTGCGTCCGCGCCGTGCCCCAACGCCCAACGCAGGAGGCAATGCCCCAGCCGTGGAAGCCACTCACGACGGCGCGAGCTGACTGAAAGGAGACAATGCGTTGAGGTACGGCATCAGAGATGGGTGTCTGAACGAGCCATGGGAGAAGCTGTTCGCCGTAGCGCATCGCCTGGGCTTCGACGGCGTTGAGCTCGATATAGGCGGCGACTTTCGGCAGTCGATGTGGTGGACCGCAGACGGCATGGCTAGGCTGCGCTCCGCAATCCAGCAGTCGGGCGCAGAGCTGGCCTCCGTGTGCCTGGGGGCGTATTGGAGCATAAGCCCCGCCAGCCGCGACCCACAGGTCCGCGCCGCCGCTAGGGAGCTGGCCATCGGGAGCCTGCGCCGCTGCCGCGACCTGGGCGCGCGATGGATCCTCGCCCCCATCACCCCGGCCCAAGACGTGCCACACGAGGAGGCCCGCCAGCGCTGGATCGAGGAGATGAGGGCGTGTGCGCCCGTAGCGGAGGAGACCGAAGTGTACCTAGCCCTCGAGAACGTGGGCGCTGGCAGCGCCCAGTCCGCATCCGATCTGCTGGCCATCGTCGAAGGCGTCGGCTCGCCATACGTGAAGGCCTACTACGACCCCGGGAACGGCCTTAGCCTCGGCAACGACCCCGTGGCGGAGATCCTCCTCTTGGGCGCGGAGAGGATCGTCGAGATCCACGCCAAGGATCCGGGTGGAGAGCTCCTTGGTGAGGGCAAACTCGATTGGGATGCCGTGGCAGCGGCCATCAAACAGATCGGATACAGCGGATACGTGGTCCTTGAGACCCCGCGCACATCAGATCCAGAGCGGGCCGCGCGGCACAACCTCGCGTTCCTGCGCGAGAGGCTGGGGTAGCCGTCGGGCCCCTGAGGCGGAGGATAATGGGCAGGGAGACGCCAAACGGCCAGGAGGTGCTCGCCCGGTTTCTGGCCGAACGGATGAGCGGGAGCGGCTTTAAGGCCCTCACCTTGGCGGCTCTGCAGCCCGATGCTCGCCCGGCAGTTACTGCCGAACGAGTGGGCGGGGAGATTCGCTTTGCGGGCCTTCTTCCGGAGGAGGACCGCCTGCGCGCCGACCTCCCCGCCCTGCTCCTGCGCCTTGTTTCGGCCGGGCTGGTGTCGGCGTCCGTCCGCGATTCCAGCGGCACAACTTGCGTTGAGCTGGCGCGCGGGCGACTGAGGTTCCGGCGCGAGGAGGGCCACTTGAGCTCCCCACAGCCGCCCGTCCATGGCGAAGCTGGCCCCATCCGGCTTCCGGAGGCGCACAAGCTGTTGCACGCCATCGGCATCGCCACCAAGGATGGGCGCATCAGGGCCGATCGCGCGCGCAAGTACAGCCAGGTGAACCGGTTCGTGGACCTCCTGGCCGAGTATATCCAGCGCATCGGCGTCAGAAAGCACATCGAGGTGCTGGACGCCGGCTGCGGTCAGTCGTACCTCACCTTCGCGCTCAGCTACTTCATTCGCGAACTGCAGGGCCGCAACTGCCACATCGTCGGCATCGATTCCAACCCAGAGCGGATCCGGGACGCGGAGGCGATCAGACATTCACTGGGCTACGAGAACATGGAGTTCCACGCCGTGCCCATCAGGCAGTACCGGCCCCCTGGCAACCTGGACCTGCTGCTCAGCCTGCACGCGTGCGACACCGCCACGGACGAGGCGCTGGCCCTTGGCGTCAACTCCAACGCCAAGCTGGTGTTCTTGGTGCCCTGCTGCCAGCACGAGCTTCTGTCGCAGATGGGAGACGGCCCCCTGAGGTCGATCACCCGCCACCCTCTGTACCGCGCTCGTATGGCCGACCTGCTCACCGACGCCCTGCGGACCTGCGCACTGGAGGCCGCTGGCTATGAGGTGAGCGCAGTGGAATACGTCTCCCCCATTGACACGCCGAAGAACCTGATGATCCGGGCTGAGCGGACCGGCGGCCGCAACCCGGCGGCGTTGGCGCGCTACCGTGAGCTGGCAGATATGTTCGCCGTTCGCCCGTCGCTGGAGCGGATGCTTCCGTGGCTACGCCAGGCCCGCAAGCCAAATCGCTGAGCCGATCCTGCCTCGCCCCTGGTTGTCCTCAAAATGGGGTTCGCCACTCCTTTGCACGCACAACCAGCAGATGGGGTAGTTGCTTTCGTCCAAAGCATCAGGGACTGGCTTGAGGACGAGGCCCAGAGGCGAGCACGGTCCCGGGACGCATCGCCGCCAGCGGTTGACACCACATCCGCTCCCCGATACACTGCTAAGTGGGCACGGGCGAGTGGCGTTGGCTGCCATGTGCCGCGTTGGTTGACCGCGCGCGAGCGAGATGGGCTTGACAACAGCTGAGTGCCATCCAGCATGCGAAGTAGCCCCGTGAGCAGGTTCGCCGTTCCCAGTCCAGCGCCAGGCGGTGCACGCACAGCTCGCGCGAAGGGCATGGAGTAGGGCAGTTGGCAGACACCATCACCAAGGCGCTGGTGACCGCGGCGGGCCTCGGCACGCGAATGCGCCCGCTCACGCTTGCCGTCCCGAAGGAGCTGCTTCCGCTGGGGGCAAAGCCGGTGCTGCACCGCGTCCTTGACGAGCTCGCGGCCGGCGGCATCGAGGAGGCCGCCATCGCGGTGAGCCCGCGCAACCCCGCGATGCGCCACTACCTCGAGTCGGTGCCACTGCCCCTGCGCATCACCTTCGTGTACCAGCTGGATTCCCTTGGGTTGGGAGACGCCGTACGCTGCGGGCGGCAGTTCGTGGGCGAAGAGCCGTTTCTGCTGGCGCTTGGCGATTGCCTGATTGACAGCCCGGAGCCCGGAGGCCCGATCCGGCGTCTGCGGTGTGCGGCCCAGCGCTGCGGGCACACTTGCGTGCTGTGCGAGGACGTCCCGCGCCATCTTGTGGAGCTGTACGGCGTGCTGGCTCCTTCTGAGGAGCCCGGAGAGCTGTTTCGCTTTGCCGACGTGGTTGAGAAACCGCCCGCGGAGCGCGCACCCAGCAGCTTGGTGATTGCAGCGCGTTACGTGCTCACCAACGACATCTTTCACGCGCTGGAGCAGACACCGCTGGACCACCTCGGAGAGCTGCCCCTAGCCCAGGCCATCGGCCGAATGGCACGCAGCGGAGTCCCCTGCTCCGCCGTGCGCCTGCTGCCGGAAGAGACGCGCCTGGACATCGGCAGCTTCGAATCGTATTCCCAGGCGTTTCAGCTGCTCGCAGAGCGAGACCAGCGAATCAAATGATGGAGGCATCTGAGTGAAAGCAGTTGTGGCTGGAGGAGCCGGCTTCATCGGCTCGCATCTGTGCGACGCCCTGCTGAGCAAGGGCATCGAGGTGATGTGCGTCGACAACCTCCTCACCGGCTCCGCCGCGAACGTGGCGCACCTCCAGAACGCGCCCGGCTTCCACTTCGTCAGCCACGACATCACCCAGCCCCTCTTCCTGCACGCCGATCTCTTCTTCCAGCTCGCCAGCCCCGCCAGCCCGGTCGGATACCGCAAGCACCCCATTGAAACCATGATGGCGAACTCCGCCGGCACCTACAACCTGCTCGAGAACGCGCGCAAGGTTGGCGGCCGATTCCTGTTGGCATCCACATCCGAGGCGTATGGCGACCCGTTAGTGCACCCGCAGACCGAGGATTACTGGGGCAATGTGGATCCAGTAGGGCCCCGTGCATGCTACGACGAATCCAAGCGCTTCGCGGAAGCGTGCACCATGGAGTACGTCCGCAGCTACGACCTAGACGCCAGAATTGTGCGGATCTTCAACACGTTTGGCCCTCGAAACAAGCCAAACGACGGCCGCGTGGTGCCAACCTTCATCTGCCAGGCGCTTCGCGGGGAGCCGATCACCGTGTACGGCGACGGCTCGCAGACGCGCAGCTTCTGTTACGTCTCCGACCTGGTTGAGGGCATCATGCTGGCAATGCTCAGCCCCAGCACCAGGGGAGAGGTCATCAACCTGGGCAACCCAGCGGAGTTCACCATCTTGGAGTTCGCAGAGACCATCAAGTCGCTGTGTAACTCACCCTCTCCCATCCAGCGGCTGCCGTTACCTCCGGACCGCAAGGGCGATCCGGTCCGCAGACGGCCGGACATCAGCAAGGCCGAGCGCCTCCTCGGATGGGCACCCCGCGTCGCCGTTGAAGAAGGTTTGGCTCGCACCATACAGTGGTACAGGACACTAGAGGGGGGTCGCCAGGTGGCGGGCTGACGGGCCGACGCCATCCTCCGCCACACCACCCGATGGGCGGCGTGCCCCCAAATCCATCCCGCTGGTTACACGGCTAACGGCCTGAAGATCGGCCGTAACGGAGGTACAGAGTGTACGCTGTCATTATGGCAGGCGGGAGCGGTACCCGCCTGTGGCCCATCTCCAGAGAGGCTCGCCCAAAGCAGGTTCATGCCCTCGTCTCGGACCGTCCGATGATCCGGGAGACCGTCGATCGCCTCCTACCGGTTGTCAGCCCGCAGCAGATGCTGGTTCTCACCAACGCCGCATACGTGGACCAGATTCGCGCTCTGCTGCCGGATGTGCCGCCGGAGCACGTGGTGGGAGAGCCGTTCCCCCTCGGCACCAACCTAGGCGTGGGCCTCGGCGCCGCTATGGTGGCCAAGAAGGACCCAGAAGCGACGCTCGTCGTGGCGTGGGCGGATAGCTACATCTCTGAACCCGACGCTTTCCTCTGCGCCCTTAGCGTAGCGGAGCGCACCTGCCACGTGGCCGACGGCGTCATCATCGGCGTGAACCCAACCTTCCCGTCCACTGGCTACGGCTACATCTCGGTGGGCGAGGAGGTGGCGGAACTCCACCCGGAGCGCGTCTTCTGGATCGAGCGGTTCATCGAAAAGCCCGATCTCGCCACCGCGCAGCAGCTGGTCCGTAAGTGGGGGTACCTGTGGAACCCGGGCATCTCCGTGTGGCGGGTGGATAACCTCCTCAACCTCTACAAGAAGCTTCGCCCGCGAGACCACGAGGCCCTCACCCGCCTCAGCCCGTGCCTTTGGACCCAGACGCAGGTCGAGGCGATTCGCACCGAGCTGTCCAACCTCGAGAAGATCGCCATCGATTACGCCATCTACGAGAAGGCCGACCGGTTGGCAGTGGTGCCAGCGGACCTCGGCTGGTCCGACATCGGCACATGGGCGTCTCTCAAAGACGTGCTTCCGGACAACGTGGGCACCAACCACGTCCGCGGTCAGCACGTCGGCCTCGATACCCACAACTGCCTCATCTTCGGAAACGACAGGATGGTGGCCACTCTCGGCGTATCAGACCTTGTTGTGGTGGACGCTGGCGATTGCATACTAGTGGCCCACCGGGACCATTCGCAGCAGGTGAAAGACCTGGTGGACATGATGCGCAAGAACGGGTTGGAGGAGTACCTCTGACGTCTAGCTCGCCTACACTGATAGCTGCCGCCAGCCCAACGCGCTGGTGGCAGCTCCTCCGTCACTGGGAGATTGGCGTGGGCGGCGTCTTCGCCGCCGCGCTTGTTGCGGCTGCCATACTAGCCCCCGTCATCGCCCCGTACCAATACGCCGCGCAGGATACCCGCCCCGGCTGCCAGAACGCGCCGCCATCCCCCGCGCACATGCTTGGCACCGACGACCTCGGCCGAGACGTATTCAGCCGCCTGCTGTACGGCGCGCGAGTCTCGCTCGCAGTGGCGTTCGGCGTGCAGCTGGTGGACCTGCTTGTTGGCGTTGGCCTTGGCCTCCTCTCCGGCTACTACGGCGGCAGGCTCGATCACCTCATCATGCGGATCACAGACGTGATGTTCGCCTTCCCAGACCTGCTGCTTGCCATCCTCATCATGGCCATCGCTCCACCCAGCCTGTTGAACGTCTTCGTGGCGCTGGGGGCGGTAAGCTGGCCATCCATGGCGCGGCTCGTCAGGGGGCAAACAATGTCCCTGCGCGCGCTGGAGTTCGTGGAGGCGGCGCGTGCGCTTGGCGCTTCCGATGCTCGCATCATGCTGCGCCACGTCCTCCCCAACCTGCTCGGGCCCGTGGTTGTGGCGATGGCTACCGGAATGGCCAGCGTCATACTCGCCGAGTCCACCCTCAGCTTCCTCGGCATCGGCATTCAGCCACCGTACCCATCTTGGGGCACCATGGTAAGCTCCGCCATGAACTCCTTCAGGAGCTACCCCTTGCAGGTGGTGATCCCCGCCGTCACGCTTGCGTGCGCCGTGCTGGCCTTCAACCTGCTGGCGGACGGCCTCCGCGACAGCCTAGACCCGAGGATGCGCGGCCTATGATGACCCCGCCGGTCCTCTCCATCCGCAACCTGCACGTGGAGTTCCCAACCAAGCGCGGGGTGGTCCGCGCCGTTAGCGGATTGGACCTCGACCTTTGGCCGGGCCGCAGCTTGGGGCTTGTGGGGGAGTCGGGAAGCGGCAAGAGCGTCACCGCGCTGGCTATCTTGCGCCTGCTTCCGTGCCCGCCGGCTAGGACATCGGCAGACAGGATCGAGCTGAACGGAGAGGACCTGATGGCCGCCTCGCCCAGCCGGATGCGGGAGGTGCGTGGCGCAGAGGTCGGCATGATCTTTCAGGACCCGATGACCTCTCTCAACCCATCCATGACGGTGGGGCAACAGGTGGCGGAGGCCCTGTCTCAGCACCACCTCGCCACAAAGCGCGAGGCTCGGCGGCTGGCTGTGGAGGCGCTCGCTCGGGTCCGAATCCCAAACGCAGAGCGGGTAGCCAGGCAGTACCCACACACGCTCAGCGGCGGGCTTCGCCAGCGCGTCATGATCGCCATGGCCATCGCACCGCGGCCGGTGCTGCTCATCGCCGATGAGCCCACCACCGCGCTGGACGTCACCGTCCAGGCGGAGATACTGGACCTGCTCCGAGAGCTGCGCGCCGAATACGCGCTAACCGTGTTGCTGATCACGCACGACCTCGGCGTTGTGTCCGAGTTCTGCGACGAGGTTGCGGTGATGTACGCCGGCCGAATCGTCGAGCGTGCCCCGGCAGAAAGGCTGTTCAGCTCGCCCAAGCACCCCTACACGCTTGGCCTACTTGCCTCTCTGCCGGGCCTAAGCCCGCCGCAGGGGGGGCGGCAGCGGCTGAACGCCATCCCCGGCCAGCCACCAGACCCCGCCAGCATTCCTTCCGGCTGCCCGTTTCACCCGCGCTGCCCACGTGCCATGCCCGCCTGCTCGGCACAGGAGCCGCCTGAGGTGGAGCTGGACGCCAAGCAACAGGTCAGCTGTCTCCTGTACTCCTAACCCTCAGTGGCCCAGATGGCGGCTGCCACGTGGCCTCCAGCGGTTGGCCGATGCGGCAAACCCGCGCGGCACACAAACGCGAGTTAGCGAGTATCGCAGAGTGCTGGGGAAGCCCCGCTTGGGCGACGCAGCCCATGGGTTGCTGGACGCGGGGGAATCGATCAAGCCTGTGAGGCGACGCTGCGGTTCGGATAGCGCGCGCTTTGGTGCCTGGCCGCTCGTGCGAAGCGGGCGCCCCGACCCTGAGGAAGCGCCGCTGCCGCCTTCTCCGACGCTTGCGAAGGCAGTCCGATCAACGGGGTTCTCTAGGAGAGCCCCTCGCTATCGGTTGCTCGCGTGGCGGCGCCGGATCCCGTTGGAACCTCGTCCGACCGTGGTGCCACAGCGCCCGGTTCGTCGATCACCACCCGGGCCGTTGCGGCCAGCAGTTGACGCAGCCGCGCCACTTGCTGAACCGAGTCGAACTGCTCCATGGCCCTGCGACGCCCTGCAGCGCCCATCCGTCTGCGCAGTTCTGGGTCGCGCAGCAACGTCACGATCGCCTCGGCAAGGCGATGCGCGTCGCCGCTGGGGACGAGGACGCCGGTCTGGCTGTGCTCCACGACCTCTGATAGGCCGTCCACGTCGCTAGCAACCACGGGCCGCTCCAACGCCATCGCCTCGATCGCAGACAGCGACAGCCCCTCACGCAACGACGGCTGGACGACCACGTCGCAGGCGCACATCAGCTCCCACGGGCGTGGCGTGTAGCCCAGCAACTCAACACTGTCCTGCACGTTCAGCCTAGCAACCAGCGCGCGGATGCGGTCCATGCTCCGCCCCTGTCCAACCATAAGCAACTTTGCGGCCGGAACCTGCTCAGCAACCATCGGCCACGCCTGCAAGGCCACCTCCTGACCCTTCTCCGGGGCCAGCCGTCCGAACAACCCAACGATGGGAGTTGCGGGGTCTCTGCCGGAGGCACGGCGCGCGTTCTCTGCGGGTACCGGCACGAAGCGGTCGAGCCGGATCCCGTTATGCACAACCACAACCCTCTCCGGAGCCAACCCACCTGCCAGCAGGTGTCGCCTTACGGCGTGAGAGACCGCCACCACAACATGAGCAAGCTTGTACCAGCGCACGTCCGTAAGGCCGTGCACCGTTGCCACGCACGGCTTGCCGCTGAGCCTGGCCGCAATGCCGCCCAGCAGCGAGGCGGTGGATAGGTGGGTGTGGATGACGTCCACGCCTTGGCGCCGGGCGATGACCGCCAAACGAAGCGCTGTATGTAGATCCGCTTTGCCAAAGGTACGCCAGGTTATGGGCTGGATGCCCTGGTCCCGTAGGTATGGCACTATGGGACGCGAAGACGGGCAGAATACCGTCACTTGGTCGCCCGCGTCCAGTAGCCCGCGCGAGATTGTGATGAGCTGGGCTTCCGCCCCCCCCATGCCGGACGGCGTGATGATCTCAAGGATGTGCACGTAGGGGCACCTCGGCGGCGCGGCAGGCCATCCGCACCTTGCGCAACAACACTGGGCCGATCGCATTCCAGCGCACGTTCACACGCGGAATCGCGAGCTTGTCCACCGATGGCCTGATGACGCCACGGGTGGTTGCAACCGCGAGACGGTATCCGGCGCTCGCCACCGCATCTCGGGTGCGTTCGTCCCAGTCGCCGTATGGATATGAAAACGACGTCACCACTCGGCCAAGCAGGTCTTCCAGCACGGCTTTAGAGTCGCGCACCTCGCGCTCAAGCGCCCTTTGAGACAGCTGCGTGAGCCTCGGGTGGCTAAGGGTGTGGGATCCAACCTCCACGCCCGCCGCGGATACGTCGAGTATCTCTTGCTTGCTCATCATGGGCTCCACACGATCGCCCGCGAGCTGGTCCCACTTGTTGGTTCCCCCGATGGCGCCGACCACCACGAAGACGGTGGCTGGCACCCCCATCTCCGCCAGTACCGGGAGTGCACGCCTCGCGAACGACGCATAGCCATCGTCGAAGGTGACCGCGAACCTACGCTCTGCCGTGGCCGCGTCAACCGCAGCCTCGAGCGTTACCGGCAGGTACCCGCTAGCGATCATCGCGCGGAGCTGGCGTCGAAACAGGGACGGCAGCACGTACTGTCCCGCAACCACGGACCTCACAAAAGGGCTTCCGACCCTGTGGTAAAGGAGCACCACGGAGCCACACAGGCGCGCTCTAGCATCCATCGGGGATCAACACAGTCAAAATGGCGGAGCGGCGGCGAGCAACGGTGCGCTGTACTGACGGACCCCCCTGCCGTCTGCCACTGCCGACACCATGCTGAGCAGAGAGTGTGCCACCGCGTCTAGCGAGCAGTGGTGCCTCGCCGCCTCACCCACGCGGTGGGCCTCTCCCGTCTCCACCAGACGCACCGCCTCATTGAGGGAGCGCGCCACCACCTCCGGTGAGCAATCCAGTGGGCTAAGCGCATGGTCACCGAAGTTAGTTCCCAGACATGAGGACAGGCTCTGCAGGGTGACGGCACCGGCGCAGCCTTTGAACCCCATGCCCACCACGGCACACCCAGCGCGAAGCCCCTCCAGCGCAACGTACCCGCTGCCGGCCAACACGTCGACTTCGCGGAAGAGGTCCGACGCGCGCGGTGTGCTTCCCACCATCTCGGGCGACAGGCCCAGATCCTTGGCCGTGCGACGCACTCTGCGCGCATACCATCCCCCTCCCACCACCAGCAGCCTTGCATCCCGGAGGTCTGCCATGCGTGCCAACCCGCGGAGCCACGCCTCGGCTACTTGGCCCTTGGTCCCGCTCAGGCGAGAGCAGTACGCCAGCACCTTAGCCCGACGCGGCGGGCTTGGAGACTGCTCCGGCCAATCCAACAGCAGGCGCGTGAGGAACAGCTTATCCGGATCAATGCCGGCCCGTTGGCAGAACTCCAGCATGCACTCATTCATCACCATCACGGCGGCAGCCTGTTGCCATATCGGCTCCCACTCCTTGCTGCGCGCCGGCCCGGGAGGGTTGTGCATGGTGACGATAAGCGGCACCCCTTCTGCCGCGCACACGGGGGCTATCACCCGCGCCTGGGTGAACGAGTGGACGTTGACGATGTCGATCTGCTTGCGCCGAAGGAACATCCGCAGCCAAGGGCGCTGAAAGCCCGCAAACACCGGCACGCTGTAGAGGCCGTCGCACACCTGGGCTACATCCGCCGCCATCGGGCCACCAGCGGACATCACAACCACGCTGCACCCGCCGCGCCGAAGTACCGAGCAGAGGCCGCGGATGTACGTGACGCCGCCGCCGATGTGCATGTCGCGATTTAGTATAAGAACTCTCATATTTCTGTTGCAGAGTTAGGCCGATGGGCCCGTGTGGAGCATGCGACAGGGTTGCTGCACGCTGGTGGAGAGAAGCTTTGCGCCGATGGGGTTCGGAGCATCCACATGGGCGACGTGTGCGCGCCTTTCATCTGCTCCCCTCTTCGGGGTTTGGCCGGCGCGTCCTGCTAGCTGGCTGCGGGAGGGGCTATCCGGCTGAGCGGCGAACACAGCTGCGATGCGAATCCTGGTTCTCAACCTCAACCACATCGGCGACTCCATTTTCGTGACGCCAAGCCTCACGGCACTGAGGGCAGCCTACCCGGATGCTTGCGTAACGCAGGTCACCTCTGCACCCACGATGCCTCTGTTCGAGCACGATCCCCGCCTCAACCACATGGTGCGCCGCCCGCAGGGCGGCTTTCGCGCCCTGTTGGCCTGCTTTCCTGCCGTCAGGCGAGCCCGCCCGTTTGACCTCGCCCTGAACTTCTGCCGCAACTCAGTGGCTCTTAGCCTGCTCGCGGGGGCCAGCGCTGCGGCGACAAGGGTGGGGTTCGCCAACACCGCATCTGCCCGAACTGCCAACCGGCTGGCGCAGTGGACCGAAGACGGGCACATGGCGGAGTGCCTATTGCGCGTGGCACACGCCGCTGGGGCCACCGCCGCCCCCAACAGGTACAGCGTCCACGTAACGGAACAGCAGATGGCCGCCGCCGCCGCTCTCCTGGCTCGCGCGGGTGTGGACCCGGGCAGCCGCCCCATCGCGGTGGCCGTTGGCGCCAGTACGCAGGTGAAGAAGTGGCCGGCGGAGCGATTCGGCGTCCTGGCCAGCGAGCTATCTAGGACCGAATCTGTGCCGGTGGTGGCGGTGGGCGGCCGGGCCGACCTCCAGCTCCAGCAAACGGCGATGGCCCGCGCTGATGGACGGCTTGTGCCGCTATGCGGGCTTGCGGATGTGGGCACCACCGCCGCGATACTTGCACACTGCCGCCTGCTGGTGGCCAACGACACCGGGCCGCTGCACATGGGCGCGGCTGTTGGCACACCAACGCTGGGCCTCTTCGGCCCTACGAACCCCACCCGTACGGGCCCATACGCCCCCGGCTGCGCCGCCATTCGACACAACCAGGCGTGCGCTGCCTGCGCAACGGGGAAGCGGAGGGGACGCCATACCTGCATGCAGGCGATCGATGTGGAGGAGGTGGTGTCTGCTGCCCGCGAGCTCATGCGCGGGGAAAGCGGCCTCGAGGCGGTGCGCCCTGCTCCATCCCCTCGCCCTGCTTCACAACCACCATCCGAAAGCGCATCTCGGAGCCGCGAAGCAAGAAGCTGAACTGCCTCTCCCACAGCTGCCTGACCCACCTCAGCCTGGGCCGACGGGAGTTCACCAGCCGCTGGATTCCGCACCAACGCCCAAGGTTGCACAGCCGGACCTCACACTCCACCCTGAACCTCGCGCGGGAGTAGCGGCGGCGGCCGTCGCTCAGATCGTCGCGGAACTGATCGAACGAGCGCGTGTTGAGGTGCCAGCGGTGGGTGGGATCACCCCAAGAGTGGTTGTCGGTGTAGTGCGGGGTGAGCACCTCAACCGTGGCGCCAGGCTTGGCGATGCGGTAGACCTCCTCCATGACGGCTACCACATCGGCCAAGTGCTCAATCACGTGGCTGAGCACGATGCGGGAGAACGCGTTGTCCTTGAAAGGATACGGGAAGCGGTTCAGATCGGCCACCAGGTCCACGCCCGGAAATGGGACGATATCCACCCCCACGGCGCCGGGGCGCTTCTGGCTTCCGCATCCGAGGTCGAGGCTGGGCCCCGCGGACATGCTGTTTTCGCGAAGATGCTTAGGCATGACCCACCGATGACCGATTCGATGCAGGCCCTCGGCCACCTCCTAGCTTGCGGCACAATGCTTGCACGCCCGTCCTCCGGAGGTGCGCAAGGTGGCTGAGATCGCAGAGCAGATTGCGCGGTTGGTTCTCCAAACGGCCTGCATTGCCATTGCCGCCCCCGCAGCGGCCTGGTGGCGGGCCACGGGGCGCAAGCAGGGGGTGTTCGAGGCGACCATGCAAGCAGCATGCTGGGTGCCGGGCGCCGTCGGAAGCGCGTTTCGAGTTGCGCTTCTCAAGCTGATGTCGGCTGGCGTCGGCGGCCGGGCCCGAATCGAGATCGGCACGCTGTTCAGCGATCCTCGTGTTCGCATAGGCAACGGCGTCTACATCGGCCCCTTCTGCGACATCGGATGGGCGTCAATAGAAGAGTTCGCACTTCTGGGCAGCGGAGTGCATGTAACCAGTGGCAAGCATACTCACCTCTACAACCGCGCAGACGTGCCGATAGCGCTCCAAGGCGGATCACGTACCGAGGTGCGTATCGGCAGGGGGGCGTGGATCGGAAACCGCGCGGTGGTGATGGCGGACGTGGGCGAGGAGTGCGTGGTGGGAAGCGGGGCCGTTGTTACCCGCCCGATCCCGCCGTGGAGCATCGCCGTGGGGGTTCCCGCACGTGTGATCGGCAGCAGAGCCCCTGGCCAGCCAGCCGCACAGATAGAAGTGGCGATGGTCGGCCGGCGGAGCGCGGAGCGGGCGGATCAGCTACCGGCCACCTCGCGTCCGTAGCGGCGGATCGCCTCGCCAACGGCCGCTAGCACTCGCTCCGGAGTGATCGCGCGCATGCAGTCGCGGTCGCCACAGGTGGGGCTGCGGAAGCACGGGTGGCAGCAAGACGGCTCGTTCACAACTATCACGGGCTCTTCTGCCAGGTGATCGAACCGCGTGGGTCCGAACAAGCCCACTACCGGTGTGCCCACGGCCACGGAGGCGAAGAGCAGCCCTGTATCGACCGACACGACGACGGCGGCCCGCCGGATTACCGCGGCCGCGCCCAGCACCGACGTGCGGCCCGTGGCAATCGCCACTGGCACGGACGCCAAGCTCGCGATCTGTTCGGCCAGGGGCGTGTCACGGCGGGCACCTAGCACCACGCTGGCAAGCCCATATCGTGCCTGTAGCCCATCGGCCACGCCAGCGAACCCCTCGGGGGTCCAGAACTTGGCCTGATGGGTGGTGGCCGGGCATAGCACAGCGAACGGGTGACGCAAGTCGAGCTCATCTATCAGCGCGGCGGCGTCGGCATCGTCGCTGGAAGAGATGGGCAGCGTGAGGCTTGGTGCATTGCCGGGCACGCCCAGCGGCGCTAGAAGCGCCACGTAGCTTTGGGCCGCGCGGGTGGGGTGAACCGGCATATCGGCCAGGTGGGTGTAGAAACGAGCGGCGCCCTCCAGCGCCTTGCGGTCCCCCACCCTCGCTGGTGCGCCGGATAGCCACACCACGAGAGCGCTTCTGAGTAAGCCTTGTAGGTCGACCGCCACCTGTGGCCGCCGCGACCGGAGCACCCGCGCGAACTGAACGACCTCCCGGGCAACCGTCCCCCACCGCCAGCGCCGAAGCAGCTGGATCCACCGCAACTTGGGCAGCTCGATCACCTCGTCCACCCACGGGTTCGCCGCGACAACCGGCTTGGACGTCTCCTCAACCACCCAAGTGATGCGGACGTGAGGATGCGCGCGCTTGAGGGCCTCCGCGGAGGGAACGCTCATCAGCACGTCCCCTATGGAGCTGAGGCGCACTATCAGCACGCGGGATACGCGATCCATCTGTATGGGCTTAGCACACACGTGTCATTATACCAAACCGCGTGGCGATGTGGGCCGGCCGCTTGCCCCAAGGGCGTACGACTCGCATATGCACGCCCATCCAACCCGTGTTGCCACCGCCTCTAGGCGGAACCCCGCTACGCCCGATCTATGGCGGGGGCGTGGCTCTTGCGCTATCCCAAGCCGGCGTGAACCGCGTGGTTCGGGCGGCCCGAAGCTAAGGTCATCGCGGGCTGTGCAGGCGAGTGGCGGATCGCCGGGACGGTGCAGCCCGCCCGCCCAACCTCTGAACGGCGGTGGGCTACCGCAGACCCGCAGCCGTCGCCGAACCGATGGCACCTAGCCGTGCGGGCAAGCTAACACTCGCCGTCCTTGACTCCATGCCGAAGCTGGGCTTAACATGCTTAGGGTACCAGAGCGTAGGCCGAACCGTGGCGCGCCCTGGCAAACCCGGCAAGGAAGCCTGCAAGCAAGGAGCCCTGGAGCCGAACCCTCAAGGAGGCAGTGAAGGGTACGCCCAGTCAGTTCCTGGCTTCTTTGCTTTCATGCTGCCCCTGCGGTTCTGCACGTGCGTTGCTCAGGGGCTGTGCGGATGGGAGGAAGCTGGCAGTTGGCTACGAAGAGAAGCGTACGTGAGCCGGGCTCGCCGCGAGAGCCAGGCATCGCTCGCCTTGGACGCATACCGATAAGGGAGTGCGGAGAGCCGCTGGTGGACCTCCGCGAGGCGTGCCCCGGGGTCCTGCTCACGTGCAAGCTGCCTTTCGTCCGGGCTTCAGTCGCTGAGATGGTCCGCAAGGCCCAGGATGCCCTTCCAGACGGCATTCGTCTGAAGATCCACACGGCGTTGCGCACCATGGAGCAGCAGTCTGCAGGCTACTGGAACCACGTGAAGGGCCTCAGCGAGAAGCATCCGGAGTGGCCGCGCAGCGTCCTTCGCCGAGAAGCCAACAAGTTCTGGCATCCTCCGGACATGAAGGCCCCTCCCGGCCACACCACCGGCGGCGCTGTCGATGTGGGCTTGGTGGACGCAGCCGGCCGCGACCTGGACCACGCCTCCACCGTGGTGGTGGGCATCAGCTCGCAGCCCACCTATTGCCGCTACCTCACTCCGCAGGCGTACGCCAATCGCCGCATCCTCATCGTCGCCATGTCCGCCGCTGGCTTCAGCAACTGCGCAGACGAGTGGTGGCACTGGAGCTACGGCGACTCCGCGTGGGCCGGGCGCACCGGTGCACCGTACGCCATATACGACAAGCTGCTTGAGCTGCCCCAGATGGTGGTGGACGAGCTTCGCCTCCTTGAGGAGAGGAAACGCGAGGAGGAGGCGGCTCAGCAGGCGAAGGCCGCCGGCTGAAGAAACCCACCGCACCGGTCGAGGTGAAAGCTCCCGCCACGTCGGCTGGCTCCGCAGCCATCGGGACGGAGGACCGCGAACGTGGTCACCACTGGCGGGCTGACCGGTGCGTGGCGTAGGAGCCAACCGCTTATCGCCTGACGCCCAACTCGCCGTTTGTCGGCCAGCACAACCGGCGTACGCGACGGCGCTCGCCTCCACAAGAGCTCCGAGCAAAGCGGTAGGGGATAAGAGGCCGGAAACCTGCGCCGTCCGGAGACGCGTCACTCCATCGATGAGCTCTTGCCCACCTCATCATGGCTTCCAACCCTGCCTGAATGTGCGCTATAATGGGGTGAGTTTATGGACTTGTTAACTTCGTGCCCGCCGCGGCACCGCAACACGAATGGAGGAGCCCATTGGCAGCCAGGAGCCTCACGTACAAGATCCTAGAGCAGCACCTCGTGAGCGGCAGGCTGACACCAGGCGAGGAGATCGCCATCAGGGTGGACCAGACCCTCACCCAAGACGCCACCGGCACCATGGCCTACCTGCAGTTCGAAGCCATGGGCATACCCCGCGTCCGCACCAAGCTGTCCGTTAGCTACGTCGACCACAACATGCTGCAGACCGACTTCAGAAATGCTGACGATCACCGTTACTTGCAGTCGGTTGCGGCAAAGTACGGAGTCTACTTTTCGCGCCCCGGCAACGGCATCTGTCACCAGGTGCATCTCGAGCGCTTCGCGGTCCCCGGCGACGTGCTGCTGGGCTCCGATAGCCATACGCCCACAAGCGGCGGCCTCGGCATGATCGCCATCGGTGTGGGCGGCCTCGATATCGCCATGGCAATGGGCGGCGCCCCGTTCCATCTCGCTTGCCCCAAGGTTACACTGGTTCGCCTAACGGGCACCCTCCGGCCATGGGTCAGCGGCAAAGATGTCATCTTCGAGGTGCTACGGCGGCTCACCGTGAAGGGCGGCGTGGGCCGCGTTATGGAGTACGGCGGGCCCGGCGTCCAATCGCTCTCCGTGCCCCAGCGCGCCACCATCACCAACATGGGCGCGGAGCTGGGCGCCACCACCAGCATCTTCCCAAGCGACGAGCGCACCAGGGAGTTCCTAACCGCCCAGGGCAGGGAGGACGCGTGGAAGCCGCTCTCCGCCGACCCAGATTCTGCCTACGACGATGTGGTGGAGATCAACCTGGACGACCTTGAGCCAATGGTGGCTTGCCCAAGCTCTCCCGACGCCGTGAAGCCCATCTCGGAGGTCCAGGGCGTGAAGGTGGATCAGGTGTGCGTCGGCAGCTGCACCAACTCCTCTTACCGCGATCTGATGACCGTTGCCAGCATCTTGAGGGGACGTACCGTCAGCCCGCGGCTTAGCATGACAGTGAGCCCTGGCTCTCGCCAGGTGTTCGAGATGATTGCACGCAACGGCGCCTTGGCCGATATGATAGCCGCCGGCGCCAGGATCCTCGAGTCTGGCTGCGGGCCGTGTATAGGACAGGGCCAGGCCCCGCCCTCCGGCGGCGTGTCGGTCCGCACGTTCAACCGCAACTTCAAGGGGAGGAGCGGCACGGACGACGACCAAGTGTACCTCGCCAGCCCAGAGGTGGCAGCCGCCACGGCTATCACCGGCGAGCTAACGGACCCGCGCACCTTGGGCAACCCGCCAGAAGTGGCCATGCCAACCTCCTACCCCATCACCGACGACATGATACTGCCGCCATCGGAGCGCCCAGAGGCAGTGGAGGTGGTGCGCGGACCCAACATCAAGCCGGTGCCGCGCGGCACGCCCATGCCAAGCGTCATCTCCGCCAAGGTCCTGCTCAAGGTGGGGGATAACATCACCACGGACCACATAATGCCCGCTGGCCCGGTGCTTCCGCTGCGATCCAACATCCCCGCCATCTCGGAATACGTGTATCAGCGGGTGGACAGAACGTTTCCAGCAAGGGCGAAGGAAGCCGGCGGCGGCATTGTGGTTGGCGGCGAGAACTACGGCCAGGGCTCAAGCCGAGAGCATGCCGCCCTCGCCCCGATGTACCTGGGCGTGCGCGCCAAGATCGCCAAGAGCTTCGCGCGAATCCACCGCACCAATCTCATCAACTTCGGCATACTGCCGCTGGTGTTCGCCAACCCAAGCGACTACGACGACGTGCAGCAGGGCGATGAGCTGGAGATTCCAGCCGTAAGGGATGCCCTGAAGGCCGGCAACGAGGTGATCGTGCGCAACGTCACGCGGGGCACGCAGTACCGCACGCTGCACAACCTCACCCAGCGAGAGGTGGACATCCTCTTGGCTGGCGGCCTGCTGAACACGGTGGCGTAGCCCGAAGCTTAGCGGAGCCGGAGCATTAGGCCCCGGCTCCGCGGTCGCTGCTGCCGCGTTCCACTTCAGCCGGAACCAGACCTGGGCAGAACGCCATCGAGCCATTGGGCTTGGGCCCCCTGCCTCGTGTGTCTGCGCGATACTCGGGTAGTCGGCGTCGCGGCTTCCCATTCCTGCCCGTCTGGTTCCGCCTAAGGCTGGGTGCGCTGGTTCGGCTCCACTAAGCGGCCACCGCGGTGGCCAGCTGGGCTCTGCGCGTGGATGGCAGCCCCATCGCCTCTCGCAGCACCTCCAGCGTTCGGCCCGCCGACGCCCGGGCCCGCCGCGCCCCCTCCGCAAGCACATCCTCCAGGTAGCCGTCCCGACCCTCGATGAGCCGCCTGCGCTCTCGGATGGGCGCCAGCAGGCGGATGATGTTGTCTGCCAACACCTCCTTGGCCTCTTTGTACCCCGCCCTGCCATCGCGCATCTCCTGCTCAAGCCGCTTCACCTCTTCCGCGGTGGAGACGTACGGGTGCAAGCTCAGCACGCTCGGCTTGCTAGCCAACGTGAAAGCGGGGCCAATCGGGTCTGAGTCCGTGGTTGCGCGCATGACCTTGCGCCGAATCACCTCCGGCTCGTCCGACAGGGCGATTGAGTTCGCCTCGCTCTTTCCCATCTTCTCCTCGCCATCCAGGCCAGGCACGCGGATCGGGTTGCGACGAAGCGGCTCCGGCAGCGGCAGACTGGTGCCAAACCGGTGGTTGAACCGCTCTGCGATGCTCCGCGCCATCTCCAGGTGCTGCACCTGATCCTGCCCCACCGGCACCAGCCGCGCGCGATGGGCAAGCACATCGGCGGCCATTAGCACGGGGTAGCCCAAGAGGCCGAGGTTGACGTTGTCCGGCTGGGAGCGCGCCTTCTCTTTGAAGGTGGTGCATCGCTCCAGCTCGCCCTTGCTGGCAACCATGCTGAGGAGGAGGGCGATCTCAACCACCTCCGGTACGTCCGACTGCACGAAGAGGACGCATTCGTTGGGATCGAACCCCGACGCCAACAGGTCGATAGCTAGCTCGCGGGTGTAAGTGCGGAGGGCATGTGGATCGTCGCACGTGGTTAGGGCGTGATAGTCCGCCACGAACACGAAGCACTGGTGGGTACGCTGAAGGGCAACTGTGTCCCTGATGAAGCTGAAGTAGTTGCCCAGGTGCGGGACGCCAGTAGGCCGAATGCCGCATACAACGGTGGTATCTGTCTTCATTGGGCTCTCCTCCCCGCCGCGAAACAGCCGCAAAGCGGATCCACGCCGTGCCCATGACCACCCATCCGTGTATGCCAAGAACGAGAAGGCCACGGGCGCTGAACGGGATCGCCCGTGGCCTTCAAACTCTTGATTACCTGTGGGGTCTCAACCAGGCGAGCGAAGGCGGGCGACCCCGCCGGTAAAGGCGTATCGCCAAGCCCAGACCTCGCTCTGATAGGTTACACAGGTAGGTGTATCCATTGCTCCGTTCACATTATAGGCCCGGCGTGCAGCATCGTCAAGGGTTTGAACGGACCGGTGTGATGCACGCCCTCGCGCATGGGCCAACCACGGGCCGTCGCAGGCGGGCGGCGCTGTGTGGAGGCTTCTTGGCATGGCGACCCGGGTCGCCCACGCCAGCAGCAGCACCGCCGCCCCAAGCCGTCGCCGCTCGTAACGCACGCAGGCAGGAGAAAGCTGGCCGTTAAGCCGACAATAACGTATGACTGGCGCCTCGGCAGGTTGTTGTTGGCTTGCCCTTGGGATAGCTGGCGCAGAGGTGAGATACAGATAGGCTGGCCAATCCGACCCCCCATAGGTTGGCGGCGGCCAGGCATCAAGAGTGCGGCTTCGTTACGCCGCGTGGATACGGAGGTAGTCTTGACACACTGGCGGGTTGTTCGCCAAGGGTTTGGTGCGCTGGGGCTGCTGCTATCGGCCGCCGGTGCGGCCCTGGCAGGCACCACAGGCAGCATCAGAGGCACCGTGGCGGACGCGGCTACCGGCAAGCCAATCGCGGGTGCCGCCGTCGCCATCGTCGGCTCAGCGTTGCCCGGAACCGGCACCGACGCCGAGGGGCGCTTCGTCTTCGCAGCCGTGCCGCCAGGAACATACGCGGTGGAGGCCAGCATGGTCGGTTACGCCGCCGCGCGCGCCACGGACGTGATGGTTGTGCAAGACGTACAAACCGAGATCTCCCTAACGCTGCAGGCCCAAGCGAGGGTCGAATCCACCGTCCGGGTTACCGCACCGCTGGTTAGGTCAGGGCAATCCCCAACAATGTACGTCGTCTCACGGCAGGAAGAGCAGATGGTTCGAGGCCAACCGGACCAGCTGTACCAGCTTCCGGGCCTCATCCTGGGCCAGCCCGGCGCCATCCCAGACGCATCCGGCTTCCCACACATAAGGGGTGGCCGCGCGGATCACCTTGCCTACCTCATCGACAACATCCTCGTCAGCGAGCCGAACACCGACGAGTTCGGCACCAACCTCGTGACCGTTGGCCTTGACCGCCTCAACCTGTACACTGGTGGCTTCCGCGCAGAGTACGGCCAGGCGCTTTCCGGCGTCGCCAACCAGGTCATCCGCACCGGCGCCAGCATCCGTGGCGGCCACGCCGAGCTCTCCGTCGGCAACAAGGACTACCGCAGCTTGGTTTTGGAGCGCGGAGACGTGAACCGCCAAGGTCTCAACTGGTACCTCAGCGGCATCTTGTGGTCCTCCCACCTCGATCCTGAGACCACCGGCTTCTCGGATGTGCCCGCCTCGGCCGACGGGGTTGCCAAGTTCATCTACACGTTGGGGGCCGCGGATAAGCTCACCGGCCTCTGGGTGGGCGGATACGCCCGCTACAACGCCTTTGAAGGCCCCTTCTTCACCATGCCCGGCGAACCTTCCGCGCTCGGCATCCACACCATCGATTGGGACCTCCGTACCAACGCGCCGGTTACGGTAGGCGCCGTCGGAGACTTCTCCAAGCAATACTACGGCATCGGTTCGCTCACGTGGCAGCATTCCCTCGCCACAGGGTCCACGCTAGCCGCCCAGGTGTACCGATACGACGCGCGCCGCACCATCCACGCCCTGTCCGCCGACGTCCGCGACATGTTCCAGCACCGCTCGGCCAAGCAAACTGGCTTCAGACTAGACTACACGCGCGACCTTCCTTCAGGCAACACGCTCAAGACCGGCGTGTGGCTGATGCCCAGCGATAACCTGCAATACCTGGTGAACGGCGCCGCCGCGGGAAAACCGCTCATCCGAGATCGTAACGTGGACACCGTGGACATGGCCGCCTACGCCCAGACCACCCTCAAAGCCAGTTCCACCCTCACAGCGGACCTCGGATTGCGATGGGATGGGCGCAGGTATAACCGCAAGGCCCACAACATCCCAACGGCAGCCCAGGGCAGCTTCCCGGAGCCCAAAGATGCCACATTTAGCGCCCTTAGCCCCAGGCTGGGGTTGGCATACCAGGCGGGCCGGAACACCGTCGCTAGGATGAACGTGGGGCGCTACGTCCAGTACACGCGCGCAAGCCTCTTCTATGAGGAGCGGTACTCGCCCAGCCCCACGGGACAGCTTGTGCGCACCGCGGCGAAGAGCTATGACCTCAAGCCGGAGAGCGCATTCTCAGTTGACCTTGGTGTGGAGCACCAGTTTGGCAAGTCGTTCGCGCTGAGCGTAACCCCATACTGGCGCCGTGCCAGCGACCTGGTGGAGCTGAACCCGCCGTTCATCGGTCCCGGCTATTACAGCGTTGGCAGTGCCCGCATGCGCGGGCTGGAACTGAAGGCCACTGCGCGCAGCCTCCGTGGGTGGTCGGGCTGGCTGTCTTACACACTCTCCAGCGCAGAGGGCACCAACAGCTCACCCACCGGTGGCCCGCTCGGCGGCGATATCGCGCCAACCGGTCGGTTCAGGCTGCCCTGGGATCAGCGCCACACCCTTTTCGCCTCTGCGTCCAGGCGCTTCGGCCGCTGGGAGCTGAACCCGGAGCTGGAGTGGGGCAGCGGCTTCCCATACGGCGATCCCGGCACCACCGCAGACACCCCCGACGAATCGGCGTCTGTTCCCATATTCGGTCCCAATGGCAAGCAGAAGGGCCCCCTGCCAAACCAGTTCGCCACCGGCTCTCACCTCAACCTAAGCCTGAACGTACGCTACCACATGGACGCCGATTCTTACGCGTACATCTCCGTTCAGAACCTACTGAACCGGAGGGACGTCACCGCCATGGGCCTGTGGGATGCCACCAATGCCCCGGTCGGCTTCCGTGGGGACCACTGGGAGTACGTGCCGGTTTCACGGCTGCCCGCTCGGTTCCTGGTGGTGGGCATATCCAAGCGGTTCTAGGCGCTTCTCGCTCAGGCCCCCAGGGCACACCCCATGTGCGTTGGCGCAAGCCAACTGCGCACGCCCGTGACCCGCTTTCCTCAAGCCTGCGTGCTGCGAGAGGAGACAGGGGTGAAGACAGCCACCTGATTCTGGCGCCTATGCCACAACGCCCCTCAGGGAAGACAGCAAGCAGGAAACGGCACGCCCAGTCCCTTCCTAGGTTCCATCATGCCTGGCTTGGCGCGCGGCGGCCGGCGTGGTAGAATTGACGAGGCGCCAAATCCACCATTCCCAGGAGCGTTCATGGTTAGCCTTCAGATACGTACATCGGCGCGTTCCCAAATGGTGAACATAACTGCCCAGGTGGCAGATGCCATCCGTGCCTCGGGCCTATCCGATGGCGCCGTGCTGGTCTCCGTGCCCCATACTACCGCTGGCATCACCATCAACGAAAACGCCGATCCCGACGTGGTCCACGACATCCTTGCGGCGCTCGAGCGGTGCGTGCCGTGGCAGGACCCCACTTACCGCCACCTGGAGGGTAACTCCGCCGCGCACGTGAAGGCCAGCCTCGTGGGTCACTCCGCCATGGTGCCGGTCCGCAACGGCAGAATGGCGCTCGGCACATGGCAGGCGCTGTACCTATGCGAGTTCGATGGGCCACGCACGCGCAACGTCGCCGTTACCATCCTCAAGCCCGACTGAACGGCTACCCATCCCACCAAGGTGAGTGAAGATGCCACTTAAGCCACGCGTTGATGCCACACCCCGCGAGCAACTCGAAGCCCTGAAGCGCGGAACCGAGGGGATCGTGCCTGAGGAGGATCTGCTCCGAAAGCTGGAGCGCTCCGCTCAACAGGGCCAGCCGCTGCAGGTTAAGCTGGGCCTAGACCCTACCGCGCCCGATATCCACCTCGGCATTGCTGTAGTGCTTCGCAAGCTGCGCCAGTTCCAGGACTTCGGCCACCAGGTCACCATCATCATCGGAGACTTCACCGCCCTCATCGGCGACCCAAGCGGCAAGTCCGAGATGCGCCCGCAGCTCACTCCCGAACAGGTGAAGGCCAATGCGCGTACCTACGAGGAGCAGTACACCAAGATCCTGGACCCAGAGCGCACCCGCGTGGCGTTCAACAGTGAGTGGCTGTGGCCCATGACCTTCCACCAGGTGGTAATGCTGGCCGCCAAGGCCACCGTTGCAAGGGTGCTGGAACGCGACGACTTCGAGCGGCGCTTGCGCGAGGGCCGGCCGTTGGGGGTCCACGAGATGCTGTACCCGCTCTGCCAAGCCTACGACTCCGTCGTCCTCAAGTCCGACGTGGAGATGGGCGGCACGGACCAGCGGTTCAACATCCTTATGGGCAGAGACCTGCAGCGCGAGTACGGCCAGGAGCCACAGGTGGCCCTCTTCACCCCCATCCTCCCGGGGCTGGATGGCGTGCAGAAGATGAGCAAGTCGCTGGGCAACTACGTGGGCATCAGCGAGCCCCCCGATGTGCAGTTCGGAAAGCTGATGTCGATCAGCGATGAGATGACGACGCTCTACCTCGAGCTGTGCACGGATATCCCTATGGACGAGGTGAGGCGACTGGTGGCTGGGCACCCGATGGAGGCCAAGAAGCGTCTCGCGCGCGAGGTGGTTTCCATGTACCACGGCACCGAGGCCGCCGCTCGCGCCCAAGCAGAGTTCGAGCGCGTCCACTCTCAGCACGCCTTGCCTGAGGACGTGCCAGACCTTCTGGTGCCGGCCTCCGCCCTCAAGGACGGCAAGCTATGGGTAGTTCGCGCGGTGTCTCTCCTAACCGGAAAGGGCACCAACGAATCCAGGAGGCTGATCCAGGGCGGCGGCGTTAGCTTGGACGGCCAGAGGATAACCGACGTCGACCTGGAGTTTCCGCCCAGGGGCGGCGAGGTACTTCAGGTTGGCCGCCGCCAGTTCGGGAGGCTGAAGCTAGAGGGGTAGCGCAACGCCAGCTGCTGCCAAAGGCCACGGGGCCATCTTGGTGCCCGCCAGACCGGCCCGAGCGCGCCAGCAGCTCTTGGCGCACATGCTGGCCGCCATCCGCCAGGCGCACGTCCCCAAGCTACCTGCGTCTATCCGCCCTGGCAAGGATGGCCTCCACCGCATCCGGCACCGGCACTCCAGCGTGGCAGACCGCGTACACCGCCTCGCACCACGGCAGCTCAAGCCCCGGGTCCGTTGTGCGCAGATGCTCCAGCAGGCTGCGGATGGTCCTTGCGTTGTTGTAACTCTCCGCCACGCCTTGAAGCTGGCGCAGGGCATCGACGGGCGGCGTCCCCTGGGCCACAAGCCTGCCCAGCTGCCAGTTGCGGCTGCCCGGGTCGTCGCACAGATACAGATCGCCGACTACTGCTAGCCCCGCAGGCGTGTCATGGCCGAAGGTGGAGGCGTCTCCCCCCATGGCCAGCCCAAAGCGCGCCATCTCTGCAACAACGCGAGAGAGCAGGAACGCCTTGGTGCTTCGCGAAACATCGTCGCCAAAGGTGAAGAGGGCGCCAAACACGAAGCTGAGCACCGTCCTCAGCGCCCCCGCCGCCTCCACTCCGATCACGTCATGCCAGGGATACACCCAAAGCTCCCGCCCTGCCAGCCCGGCCTCCGCAACCGACCGCGCCTGTGGCTGCTCAGATGCCGCCACCAGCCCCACAATCGCCCCACCAACGATGTCCTGGGCGAACGCCGGGCCCGCAAGGTGCACATACGGCACCTTGCGGCCCGGAAACGCTCGGCGGCACACCTGGTCTGGCAGCAGCCCATCTCCAGTAAGCCCTTTGGAGACGCCAACGATCACTGGCAGGCTCCTGGCCCCCGTCAGAGCGGCGGATAGGCTGGCATACACGTCCGCCAAGCCGCTCGCCGACACGGCCACCACCACCAGATCGGCACCGTCAACCGCCGCACGCAGATCGCTGGTGGCAGACACCGCGCGTGGCAGCTCGCGGCGGGAGAGATATGAGTAGCGCGGGTTTCGGCGGGTGCGCTGGATGGCGTCTACAAGGCTGGGGTTCCGGCTCCAGAGCGCCACCTGGCGGCAGTTGCGAGCAAGCGGCCACGACAGCGCGGTGCCGTAGCCCCCGGCGCCAAGGACGGCTGTCTTTGCGATCGTCACGAAGCGGCTCCTGGTAGTTCAGATTCTGGCTCGCCACAGGACCGCCGTCCAATGCGCGCAGACGGACGGATGCTGGGTCCTTGTGGTGGGCGCACGGCGTCGGGACAAGCAAGCATAAGTGCCGCGCGGTCGGCTTGAGTGGCTCGGTGTCACTGAGCCACGTGCATGGTGGGCGGCGTCGGCTGCCCTGTGTCGGCTTTGAGCACCTGCGCCGTGCAGCGAATGCCCTCCTCAAGCACACCCATCTCAGCTTCCATCAGCTCCAGCTCCGCGGGCAGGTCATCAGACGCCAGGACCGCCAGGCTTGCCATCCTGCCCCGTAGATTCGCCAGCCCTGCCTCCAGCGCCGCTAGCTGTGCCCGGTACAGAGTGGCGTTTCGAGCTGCCGTTTGATAGCTACTGACCTGTTGCTCTTTTGACCGCGAGGTGTAGGCGTAGAGCCGCCTAAGCGCCTCGTCCTGCCGCGTGGATTCCAACATAGCCTTGGCAGCGCGGCCTTCCCGGTCAAGCCGCACCAAGCTCTCGTTCGCGAGGTAGTCCATCAATGTGGAGAGGCGCTCCGCCATCGTCAGGGATTGAGTGGCTTGCTCAAGCGACCTGTCACAGAACGAACGCAAAGCCGGGGCCACCATTGAGTCGGCCACCTCGTAGAGGCGGTACATCGCCTCCAATGTGGCGTCAACTCGTTCCAGGAGGTTGGCATCCTCGCGTGGAAGGCTGATGCGGCGCCGCGCCTTGCGGAACTGCTTGAGGCGACGCCAGTAGCGTTTGCGATGCCGAGCGGCGTCTATGCGAGCTAGACGCTGGGTGTCCAGCAGCAGGCCCGCCAGCACGGCAGCCTTGGCGGCAGGTATGGCCAGGAGGTAGGCCAGATTCTCTGTAGAGCCGGCTGACACGCCAGCAGCGACTGCTGTAAGCAGCGTGAGAGCATCCGGCACGAAAGCCTGTGGCGCGGCTATACGGAGTTTGTCTCGCAGGCGCACTGAGTGCTCCTCCAGGCTAGGCGCACGGCGGTCTCGCCGGCAATTGATGGTAGCACTCAGTCGCGCTCTGCGTCAACGTAAGCCGAACGGGGCGGATGGGGGTACGGGAGCAGAAACACTCCGGACCGTCCGTCTGGCAGCAGTACACGCTGGTCCGGCATGGCGTAGCCGCCGCACAGGTGCCTCTCAGGCTTCACGCCCTGGCACGGCACCTGGGTCGTCGGGCAGAGCTTGTCGCGGCTGCCACACTGCTTGCACGCCACCGAACAGCGAAGGACCTTGCGCACGCTCACGGCGGGCGGGTGTGAGTGGGGAGCGAGGTCGGAAATGGAGTTACCTTCCACCTGAAGGTGCCTCTCCGGAAGGCAAGGGGTGTCACCGAATGAGTGAGCTCGAGCGTGGCAGGAACCCAAGGCGGGTCTCGGTCGACCTGGTTGCGCCCGCCGCCCGAGCGGCAGACAATATCTGTCGTCGCCTTGACGCCGGTCAGAGCTACAGGCCCTGGTTCTGGGTAGAAGGGCGCGACGGCGTTCCCGTGGCGGTTGAGCACCGGAGCTGGGACTTCGGCGACATGACTGGCCGCTACCTGGAGGCGCTGGTGCGCGTCCGGACGATGGCCGGCCCAAGGGCGCGCTGGTCGCGGGCGGAGGAGAGGCTGCGGGTCTATCTTGCGGCCCTTTACGGCCCCAACGGACTGGTGATGGACACCGACCGGGGCGAGCCGGACCACGTGTTCTCGCAGGGCAGCGCCCTGTACGGCCTGGTTGCCGACCTTGAGGACGGCCGCCGCCCCGAGACGCTGGCGCTGCTTGAGCGGCAGGTTTCGGGGCTTGTCGGCTGGGGCCACTGGCGCGACGACATGTGCACCTGGCCTGAGCTTGCCACTGCCGTCTCGCCTTGCACGTGCATGGCTGGCTACCTCATCACGCCCCTTGTGCGCCTGTATGAGCTAACCAACCACGCGGGCGCGCTGAGGCTGGCCGCCGGCATCGCCAGGTGGGTCCTCCGCGAGCACGATGCACTGGGCCCAGACGGCGAGATCCGCCACCCGGGCTGGGACGGCCACCTGCACGCCTGGCAGGATACCCTCGCCGGCCTCATCCAGTGCAGCCGCCACGCCGACGTTGGAGCGCCACGGAACGATGTGGTAGCCCTGTGCCGGCGCGTGTACGGCTGGATCCGCGCCACCCACGCCACCACCTCCGGCTGGGTAGCCGATTCCGTTGGAGCTCTCACCTCTGAGACGTGCGCCATCGCGAGCAGTATCCGCCTGGCACTGGAGCTCGCCCGCGAGGGCCACGCAGACGTGCTGCCGGACGTAGCCCGCGCGATGGCCAACCAGCTTCCGCACCAGCAGTTCGGCGACGTGTCGCCGCTTGGCATCACGGACCCGCTGGTGGCCGACGTGGTGCGGGACAGCTTCGACTCGCACGCCACCCCTGCGTCGCTGCTGATGGAGCAGCAGGGCGGCATCGAGGGGTGCTGCACCAACGGCGGCGTGCGCGGTCTGTGGCTGGTGTGGAGCAGCCCTCTCCGCGACGCCCTCATCACGCTCCTTGCAGACGGCAATGAGCGCGAGACGGAGGAGATGGCGGGCGGCACGCGGTATCGCATCTTCTGGCACGGCGACGTGGTGGTGGCCGTCGAGCCCTCCGGCGGCCGATACCCCATCCCCTGGTCCGCCGTGGCCTGACGCCGCACCCTCCGCCAGCCCCGTAGTTGGGCCAGCTCGTCGCGCCCGTTCCCAGCCTGCCGCGCCGGCTGGGCGGCCGATAGAAAGATACTGGCGTGGTGCGGTGTCGGGTAAGTGATCCGATCGGCGATGGCGAGCATGAGGTTACCGTCTGTGTGGCCGCGCCCCGCGACGTGGTGAGCTCCAAGGAGTTCCGCATCGTAGTGGAGGACAAGGAGCCTGCCGGGTAGGCCTTACCACTCAGGGGGTACTATGGTGGCATTGCCTTCAGCAATTGGAAGGGGATGGGCCCGTGGCCGATGCGCCGGATGGATAGCTGCAGAAAGATTGCTGAGCGATCTCCGGAAAAAGCCGTCCAGGGGTATTGACTCCCACTTCCGTGGTGCTATAATAACCTTACCCTGAGCGATCGGAAGGGGCCGATCCCGTAAGCCGAGGCGCCAGGCAATGCCCAAAAGGGACACTCAGGTGGGAAGGCTAGTGGCCGGGGAGGGATCTCTGGCCTGAGCCGGACCGCGCTGAGTAGTCTCCAATGGGGGCTTGGCACGGTAGGCGCGTTTGGGCCACCAACTCCGGCAAGCTCATACAGTGAGGCGCTAGACCAGTCGCGAGATCGGTTTGGGTCCACTGTGAGCTACTGGATCGTGAGCCTTGTGGGACGCACCCTGGAGGGTCGCCCAGGGGTTTTCGTTCTGCACTCCTGCATCCCCGCGTCTTCTCCCAATGTGCTTTCACGTCTCGCCGGCATCGTCCACAGTGGTACGCAGTGCCAGCGGGGCGGCGGCCGGCCAGTCTGCAGGTATGCCGGGCCACGCGCCAGCAACGAGCCGACGATGGGTTCCCGTAATCGACGCTAGCGGTGCGCGGAAGTGGAACGCGGCTAGAGGCGCACGCACACGCCGCGGTCGTGGAGGTACTGCTTGATGTCGCGGATGCGGTAGATCTCGTAGTGAAGCACTGAGGCGACCAGGGCGGCCTCGGCGCCGCCGATCGTGACGCCATCGTACACGTGCTCAAGGGTGCCCGCGCCGCCCGAGGCGATCACCGGGATCTCCACGGCATCGGCGATGGCGCGCGTAATCTCCAGGTCGTAGCCGGCGCGCGTGCCGTCGGCGTCCATGGACGTAAGCAGGATCTCGCCCGCGCCGAGCTCCGCTGCCTTCACGGCGAACTCAACGGCGTCCGTATCGGTGCGAGTGCGGCCTCCGTGGAGGTAGGTCACCCACCGCGTTGAGCCGTTGCTCTGCTCGCGACGCGCATCTATGGCCACCACCACGCACTGGCTCCCGAACTTGTCCGCGGCCTCCGAAATGAGGCTGGGGTTGAGCTGGGCGGCGGTGTTGATGAACACCTTGTCTGCGCCAGCCGCAAGCAGCATGCGGAACTCCTCCACGGTCCGAACGCCCCCGCCCACGGTGAACGGAATGAAGACCTGCTCTGCAGTGCGGCGCGCTATGTCGAAGATGATGTTGCGCTTTTCGTAGCTGGCCGTGATATCAAGGAAGACGATCTCGTCCGCACCCTCGCGGTCGTACAGGCGCGCCAGCTCAACAGGATCGCCTGCGTCTCGGGGATTGAGGAACTTCACGCACTTCACCACCCGCCCCTCTTTCACGTCGAGGGCGGGGATGATACGCTTAGCTAGCACTTGGCGGCCTCCATGGCTTCCTGCAACGTGATGAAGCCAGCGTACAGGGCCTTGCCGAGGATGGCGGCTTCCGCGCCGGCCTCTTTGGCAGCGCGCACGTCCTCAACGGTCGTTACGCCCCCGGAGGCCACAACGGGAATGCGCAGTGCCTGCACCATACGACGAAGGCTCTCCGCATTGAGCCCCATAAGCATGCCGTCTCGGCTGATGTCTGTGAAGATAACCCGCGGCGCGCCCAGCTCCTGCATCTGCCTCGCGAAGGCCACCGCATCCAGGTCGAGCACGGTCTCCCAGCCGTGTACGGCAACCCGGCCATCCCTCGCATCCACGCCGAGGACCACCGCCCCGCCGAACTGCGCAAACGCGCTTTCCGCGAAGCCCGGCTCCAGCGCGGCGGAGGTTCCTATAATGACCCGGGAGACGCCAGCATTCAGCGCGCTGCGAACCGCCTCCAGCGATCGCATGCCGCCTCCCATCTGCACAGGTATCCCCGCTGCCGCTGCCAGGCGGTGAATCACAGGCAGGTTGACGGGCTGGCCGGTGCGTGCGCCATCCAGGTCCACCACATGCACGCGGGTCGCGCCAAGATCGCGCCAGCGCAGCGCAGCCTCCACCGGATCATCCGAATAGACGGTCACGTCGTCGAATCGGCCTTGCGTAAGCCTAACGCAGCGACCGTCTTTTATGTCGATCGCAGGAATGATCTCCAAACTGGCAAAGGCCCCCTTGTGCCCCCCGTTCCGCAGCCACCAAGCGCGTCTGGTACAGCGCCACCGCGGCCGGTCCCTGACGGCTGCGTGGGTGCCTCCAGATGATAGCACGTACGACGCGGCAGAGCAAACAACGAGCGGAAGGCAGCGGCACGTCCGCCTACGCACCGAATCGCACCACCCGCGCCTCCGTCACCAACACGTGCACGCGCACGTCGTGGGGCTCGTGGGGCAGAGCCGGCACAACTTGCGCCTCGAACGCCAGGCCAACCGTCACCGCGTTTGCCAGACCCGGGCTGCTCAGAAAACGATCGTAGTACCCCTGCCCATAGCCCAACCGGTAGCCGCGCATGTCAAACGCCACGCCGGGCGTGACCACCAGCGAGACCCGCTCGAACGGGATGGAGACCTGGTTGGCAGGTTGTGGCACTCCGTACGGGCCAGGCTCCAGTGGCATCCCGGGCGTGTACTCCACCGGTACCAGGTTGCGACTGCCACGCGCAACGTACGGCACGGCCAGGGCCACCCCCCTTCCCGCCAGGGCATCAACCAGCGGCTCGGTGGGCATCTCGCTGCGATAGGTGAGGTACAGCATCACGAGGGCGGCGGAGCGCACCTCCGGAAGCTCCAACACTGCGCTGGCGGCTGAGCGGGCGTGCGCCAAAGCAACCTCCCGTGAGATCTGCCGCCTCAGCGCAAGCACCCGCCGCCTTATCTGGCTCTTGCTCCCGGGGTCCACGCCGCCCTACCGCCGCATGTCGTACTCAACCGCCGACATCTGCGACATGGCGCCCTGCTCCTTCAGCAGTAGCTCCAGCGACTCCAGGTCCCTGGCCTTGCGGAGCGCCTCGTCGACGGTAACGCGCCGGATCGACAGGAGGTCACGAAGCGACTGTTCCAGGGTCACCATCCCCAAGCTTCGCGACGTCTCGATGATCGAAGGGATCTGAAACACCTTCTTGTCGCGAATGAGGTTCCGGATGGCGGCCGTGCAATGCATGATCTCGAGAGCAACCACGCGCCCCATCCCATCCGAAGTGCGCAAAAGCAGTTGCGAGACCACTCCCTGAAGCGAGCCCGCAAGCATGGAGCGGATCTGCTCCTGACGGTCGGCGGGGAACACGTCGATTACGCGATCTATGGTCTTGGAGGCGCTAACCGTGTGCAGGGTGCCGAACACCAAGTGGCCGGTCTCCGCCGCGGTGATTGCCAGGCTGATGGTCTCGTAGTCGCGCATTTCGCCCACGAGTATCACGTCTGGGTCCTCGCGCAACGCCGCCCTAAGCGCCGTGTTGAAGTCCTTCGTGTGCGACTTCACCTCGCGCTGGCTAACCAATGAGTTGCGGCTTTCATGCACGAACTCGATCGGGTCCTCTATCGTGATGATGTGCGCCCTGCGCTCCGTGTTCACCAGGTCCACCATAGTGGCGAGGGTGGTGGACTTACCTGAACCAGTTGGCCCAGTCACCAGCACCAGGCCGGCCTCCTTCCGAGCCAACTGGCGCACCGAGTCTGGGAGGCCAAGCTCTTCGAAGCTCTTGATGGTGCTAGGGATTGCGCGAAACGCAACGCCAATTCCCCTGCTCTGCATGTAGATGTTGCAGCGGTATCGGCCGACGTCCGACAACTCCATCGCGAAGTCCACGTCGTGCGTCTCCTCGAACTCTGCCTTCACGCGGTCTGGGATGATGTCGTACAGCATGTCGTGGAGTTGCTCGCGCCCCAACGGCTCAGGGTAGACCGGCGTGATCTCGCCGTGGATCCTCATCATAGGCGGCGAACCGGCGCACAGGTGCAGGTCGGACGCGTTGCGTTCGGCGGCCTCAATAAGCAGCTCTGCGATATCCATGGAAGCGCCTCTTCTATGGCTCTGGCATTGGGCCCAGACGCCCGGTTGGCGACACGAGACGCCGGCCAGAACCGCGGTCATATGGATCGATTAGCGTGCGTTCGATAGGTGTGCGGTCCATACTTGTTATACCACATGACGGGAACAGCGGCCGGGAACGGCATGGGCTCACGGATGTGGATGGCGCGTGTCGGAGGAGCGCTGCTCTCCGCCCTCGTTCTCAACACGTTGCTCCAACGCTCGTGAGGAACGGTGCCACCATAGCCTGCTAGTCGTGCCGGCGTTGGGATGGCTGTCTGGCCGCCAAGCCTTCCCGGGTTTCATGAGTCCTTACCGGGAAGGGGTTGGCGATGGGCGCAGAGGTTGGTGACGGCAGGGGCTGCAGGGCCCTCGGAGGAGCCCTGCAGCGCGAGGAGTGTCAGGAGCGGTCCTACGGCATGGCCATGCCGCTGAGCACCATGGTGGTCACGTCCACATCCGACTTCGGCATGATGAGCACCGTGTAGGTGCCAGGAACCAGTGCCACGCTGAACGAGCCGCCCTGGTCCAGCTTGATCTCGCCTTTGGGCGTAAGCATCACCCTTCCAGTCTGGCCGACCGGCACTGTGGTTGAGAGCTGCACGGTAGCACTGCTTAGCGGTTTGCCCCTGGCATCCACCACCGTACCGGTGAGCTTGCCGGTAGCCGCTGGCGGCGCGAACTTCGGGAAGGTGACGTCCAGCGTCAGGTCGTGCGCAACGGCCAGGCCGGTCCTGAAGATGTCTGCGTACAGCACCAGCATAGAGCCGGACTCGTCGTACTGCTGGGTGGTGACGTCGTAGGTACCGGCAAGGACGGACGCTGAGTAGGCGCCATCCATCACCATGGCGCCCAAGCCCGGCGTGTAGGTTGACGACGGCGTGGTGCCGGAGTTGGCGAGGCTAACAGTACCGCCCGCGGGTACTTCCGTGCCGTCGGCCATGGTTGCCTTGCCGGACACGGTGTAAACCATTGGCATCACCAGATCGGCCTTTGTGTCACCGCTGACGGTGGTTGGGTTGGGTAGGACGGCCGTAACGTTGGAGAAGCTGAACTGCATCGCGCCCGTTCCCGGGATGGATGGCAGGCCGGGGATACTTGGTAAGCCAGGTATTCCCGGCAGCCCCGGAATGGTGATGCCGCCGGTGTCGCCGCCGCCGGTCTGGTCCCCCGTGCCGCCAATTGGGAACGGGAAGGGGAACGAGAACGAGGAGGCCTGGATCTCCACCCTGTAGTGGCCGGCGGGCAGCCTCACGGCGTACTGGCCGTTTGCCACCGAACCCGTGGCGCTGGCGACGAGCGGAACGTCGTCGGTCTGCTCGAAGCTCACCGAGCTGGGCGTGAACAGGGGGTTGAGCGACGTGACGGTTCCACTGACCGTGTACAGCGTGGGCAACGGCGGCAGCGCGAAATCCTTAGTCATCGCCGACTGCACCGTGAGCTGTTCCGGCACCTTGTACTGGAAATCCGTGGACCCCCCGGAGGGCGTGTCTACGCTGGTGCTGATGGACACGTTGTAGGTTCCAGCCGCGGCGGCGAGGCGGTACTGCCTCACCTGGGCGCTTGGGTTTGTGCTTGAGGAGCCGATGTAGCTGTTGCTCGCCCCCGTGAACATCACATCCGCCGCTACCTCGGCCCCCGCCGAGTTACGAACTACGCCCGACAGCAGCACGCCGTCCGGCAGCGTGAACGTCTGGGTTGTGCTCGACCCCACGTCCAGCGTGAGGTACTGGGCGAGCGGATAGGGAGTCTGCGCGGGCTGGCCAGGATACGTTGCCGGCAGCTGCACGAGGCCCACCCCAGCCCGGAGGACGAGAACGGCATCTGGCACCGTTATCTTCCCATCCCCGATCGGCAGCCCATTGGCGCCCCCAATGGGCGCAACATCGGCGGCGAGGAGCTGATCTGGCGATGGGGTGGCCAGTCCGACGGCGAATCGGAGCGTGAGCATGGCGTCGGCGACGGTGATCTTGCCGTCTCCGTTCACGTCTCCCGGCGTCACCGCGGCCGATGCCCTGGTGAATGCCAGCGCGGCCACCATAGCAGCGACTACAACCAAACGTGTAGGACGGGCGGCCATGAGTACTCCTTTCTCGAAACCGCCAGTAGGGCGTCCGCTCTTGCCTACGGGGCCTCGCAGGCAGCACGCAACCCCGAGCGACCAACATATGTTCCATGGACAACGGGTGATGCGGAGCTGCGGAGCCCTGTTGAGAAACTCACTACGGCTCACCATGCTGACCGCCAGACTGGTTGCCACGAGCGGCACCAGCACGCTCATCGCATCGATGAGTGATCACCTCTGCCAGCGAGACTTGGTGTTGGCTTCGCCGTTGGTCACGGCTCTCCTGCAAGCCGGCGCACTCCAGCGAGTGAGCAAGCTCAGTAGGTGCTTCCCATTCCAGCGGGCGCGTTAACGCTTCGTCTTGCCACTGGCCCTGGTGCTTCCATCCCGCCGAATGGTGTTGTGGGCCATCTTCCAAACGGTGGCCACGTTCTCAGGGGCACGATCTGTGCCTACCCGACAATCCTCCTCGCGGAAGAGCACGCCTGGCGCCCTGTGAAGGCCGCCCTCCATCCCCAATGCTAGCGGACCGCGTGGGCTATCTGCTTCGCCGTCCCCTTCGGGCGGCTCTCCACGCTTCGGTGTTCCCTCTGTGCGCCTCATATGCTTGCACGAAGTGAAGGGGCAGTTGGGGGTTGCCCTCGCCGCTGGCGCACAACTCACCCCTGGCCCTATATGATGGAAGAGTGGATTGGGCAAGGCTTCTGGTTGCCCTCACCCCGGCTCCGCCACCCCTCTCCCACTCGCGGTTAGGGGGGTGCTCGGAGCAGCACGTGAGGCGTGGCTGCGCCGGGTAAGCCCATGAGACGCGGGAGGCTCCCCTCGTCCACAGTCCCCCGCTCAACCCCCTCTCCTTCCTCCTCGCAACACCCGTCTGACTACTCACATCCCCAGCCGCCCGGCAGAGCAGATCGGCCCTGGCACCTGCCCAGGCGCAATGGGGGCTGCAGCTGGAACCATGTAGCACGACGAAGCCACAAAGGGGGAGGCCAGGAACAGACGAAACAGGCTCTTGAGGGACTATGGTTGGTGCGGAAGCCTCTTTCCGGGCTCCGTTGCTTCTGCCGCCATGGGAACGCGGACGTCGCCAGATGCCGCTGGCGAAGCTATTGCCGAAGCCGGACGTGACCGTCGGCGTACACCACGACGAGCCCCGTTGCCGTGCTCAGAAAGCCCAGCTCGGTCTCCGCGGGCTTGGCAACCTCCGATAACTTGCCGCCCCCAAACGTGTAGCTGAAGCCCTGCAGCAGATCGCCGTTCTTCAGGTAGGTGGCCAGGCTCGCCAGAAACGACCGCAGCGCGTCGGCGTTGTTGGCATCGGGCAGCACATTGTCGTGGTCCTGAGCGTACAAGAGGATGGCCAACCCTATCTGCTTGCCGTTGCTGAGCGCAACCGCGGTCCGTGCGCTGTCCGCCATCGTTTTGAGCACCTGTTTCGGCATGTGGACCAACGGCACCGACCACAGCGCATCCTGCGAGCGATAGATGACCATGTCTCCGGCGGGCAAGATGCTGGCTTCGGCGCAGTCGGCGCACAGCAAGGCCCGCGGTTGCTCGCTCTTTGGGTCCCCCTCAAGCCACAGCACCTGGATGGAGCGTGAGGTTCGCTGCTCCGTAACCATGGCGATCGTCAGCCTGGTGCGCACCGGCAGGTTGGACGGCGGTTCGGGCTTTGGTTCCCACCGCTTGGGCTCCCCGGAAAGCTCGGCCAACGACGCGGAAGAGCCTGCGATCGAATACCACCTAGTTCGTGGCGCGCCCGTGTCGGTTTCCCCCTGAACGGCCAATAACGGGCTGCCATCCACGCTCCACGCCACGCTGCAGCTTCTTGCGTCGTCCGGCACCGCAACCGCTGGGCTCATCCGCCCCCGCCCATCGACGATGAACAGCTCGCGTCGGAGGCGCGGTCTGGGCGCCCCCACCCCCTCCGAGGCTGGCTGGTCCTGCGCTGGCAAGTAGCTGGTGCGCCTCACCACCGCCAGCGGCTGGCTTGGGGAGGCGTCAAACGTAACGCTGGTGAGATCGCCGGAGGCTACTGCCACGGTGCGAACGGCGCCGGATGCGTCCACCATCAGGACCGCCTGGCGGTGGTCAGGGCCGCCAGTGGTGGGGTCGGTCCCCTGAGTGCTCACCAGCACAAGAGCGGCGTCTGCAGACGGCAGCCAAGCCACTTTGCCTATGAAGTCCCCCGGCTGCGTCGAGCGCCACACCTCCACTGAGCGCTGGGCGCGACGGTTCCACAGCAGCATCGATAGCTCGCACGACGGCGGGAACCCGCCCTGCATCACGCGCGGCATGTCTTGCTGAGTTACAGACACGTATGTACGCGTTATCAGCGCGTAACGGCCCTCCGGCGAGAGGTGGAGGCCGGTAACAACCGGAGCCGCCACCAGCTGAGGCGGCATCGCCAGGTACACATCCCTCTCGGTAGTCACCATGCGCAGCTCGGAGTCAGGACCGGGCGCCTGCGCGCGGCCACCCGCCGGCCACAGGACCACCAGCGCCGCCAGCCACATCCCACAGGTTTGCCTCATTGGTAGCCATCCTCTCCGTCGCGGCAATCAGCATACTCGTTGGGGTCCGTGCCGCCTCGTTCCAATCAACAGACTGTTCGTGAGGGGCGTTCTGTCTATTCACAGCGCCCACCGCCAACGCCCCACCGAACGCGCCTCTGTTCCGCCTCAATGGCAGACTCCCTGATTCCCTGGGGGGTTCCGAGCTGTGCGTCATAGCTTGGCCTACGGTGCCACCGTGGTCTGGCGGGCGAAGGAGATCGCCCGCCACCGTGGAAAGCTCAGACTGAAGCCACCCGGCCAGGTAACCGCCAGGGCCATCCGCTAGCTAGCCTATGACACTGCTCACAGTACACGTCCTCGTGGCCGCGCTGCTCGCCGCTGCGCCGGCAAAACCACCGGTCGCACAGCCAACCTACACCAACCCCGTGTACCCACACGATTTCCCGGATCCCTTCATTCTTGGCTACAGAGGCCGGTTCTACGCCTACGCCACCCAGTCACGCGGCTTCGGCTTTCAGGTCATGGAGTCACCAGACCTTGTACACTGGGAGCACAAAGGCACCGCGCTCCAGGTGCCGTGGTCCAAGCAGCACTACTGGGCCCCAGAGGTGATCAGTTACCGCGGCCAGTTCTACATGACCTACTCCGCCCTCAACCCCGCAACCCAGAAGCACGACATCGGCATAGCCACCGCCCAATCGCCGTTGGGGCCGTTCCAGCACAAAGCCATACTGGTAGGGGGTCCCACCAACCAGGTTAGCACCATAGACGCCACCATCTTCATCGATCGCGATGGCGTGCCGTACCTCGTTTACTCAGAGGAGAACCCCAGGCGCATCGTGCTTAGGCGGATGGCGCGCGACCTCATGTCCGTGGAGGAGCCCGTTACCGAGCTACTGCGCCCGGATCGGCCCTGGGAGCGCGGCGTAACGGAGGCGCCCACTCTCATCCGCCGCAATGGCCTTTACCACCTGTTCTTCTCCGTTGGGTGGTACCAGTCCAACAAGCAAGACGCCTCTTACGCAGTGTGCCACGCCGTTGCTAGATCCGTGAAGGGTCCTTACGTGAAGGACCCAGAGCCGCTCCTGAAGACGGTGCCGGGCAAGGTGTACGGGCCCGGCCACCAGTGCGTGCTGAAGCTCCCCAGCGGCGAGTGGTGGATGGCCTACCACGCTTGGGACGACGTGAACGAGCCCCGGTACGGCTCCAACCCATCCGGCCGCACGCTTCGGATAGACCGCCTGCGCTGGGAGGGGGATACCCCCGTGGTTGACGGCCCCACCACCATCCCCCAACCCGCCCCCAGAGTTGGCTCCGGCAAGGGGGCAGCGCCGGCCGGATAGGCATATAGCGCATTGACGAGGGTGAGGTCTGGCGCAGTACCACCTCCGCTAGCCCCGCGCGCCCTGCTGAGCCCAAAGCAAGGGAGACAGCACAACGTCTGGGTTGGCGGGAGCGCGCCAGCTCCCGCGGCATTGCCCGCCTCGTCCGGATCGGCCTCGGTACGCGTGTGGCACGCCGAAAGAGGAAACAGCACGGCAGGAAGGAGCACCGCCAGGCAACCCATCAGCACAATGCGCCTGCGCAACACGAGATCCCTCCGCAACGTGGTGGACGTAAGGCAGCTTGCCAAGCATACATGACGAACGCTAAAGCAGCTTGGCAACCTCAATGCCCACGGCGGACCCATCTTGGCGAATCAGGGGCCGCAGCACCAGACCCCGGGGAAGAGACACCTCCAGCCGCGCCGTGCCGTAGCCGATCGCCGCGCCCACCAACACATCTCCAAACTGGTGCTTGTGCAGCGTGAGCCGCGAGTCGGCGATGAGGGCAGCGCCCAGGAACCAGTATGGCGCCTGCCGTGGGTGATACTGGCTCTCCATTGTGGCGATGGCAAAGGCGCCGGTGGCGTGCCCGCTGGGAAACGACTTCCTGTCGCTGCGATCCGGCCGCCACTCATGTACGATGCGCTTCAGGGCCTCAGAGACCAGCACAGCCGACCCCAACGCGTCGGCGGTGCGGAGAGACTCGTTGGCCCCACCGCGCCCATTCTCAAGCAGCGGCAGAAAGACGCCGGCGCCGATGTACATCCAGAAGCCGGTCCCGGAGAGGAACTCCGCCGTGGAGTTGCGCTCATCCGTGGCCCGCACAGCGCTTGCGGGCACCAGCAGCGCGAATGCCAGCACTACGAGTACGGCTCGAGAACGAGTCGAGTGCATGCCTTGTGTCTCCTCTTTGGGTAGGCGGGCCCGATGCGTCCTGACCGCCTGCCACTCCGGTGTTCAATGCGCGGCGGGCGGTCTCCTGCAGTTACCGCGGGCTCGCGAGGCGCCGCTGCAGGAAGCCCGCAACGAGCGCCGAACGCTCCCCCTTGACATGAGACACCACGCCATACTGCTCCTCGCCTGCGTGGGTCTGGCAGCCGTGTCGCCCACCGCGGGAGTGCACGGTCTTACAGCCGCGCGCGCCGGGGCCGCCAGGCCTTCTGGTGTGCCGCCGGTGCCGTTCACGGAGCAGATGGTGGACCCGACCAACGCCGGTGACTGCAAGGCAATTGCCGACGTGGACGTTGACGGCAAGCCCGACCTGGTCGTGGCCGGCCCCTCGCTGGTGTGGTACGGCTGGTCGCGGGCGGGTTGGGCCAAGCACATCCTCTTCCCCAAGCCCCTCCACGAGGAGTTCACCACCGACATGCAGGCCGCCGACGTTGATGGCGACGGCGACCCGGACATCGTGATCCCTGACGGCGGAGGCCCCAACAACGTCCTTTGGATCGAAAACCCGAAGCGCAGACCTCCCGCCGGCCGCCGCGCCGACCCGACCGACGGCGCCAACTGGCAGGTCCACGTGATCGGCTCCCACGGCGCGTACGTCCACGACCTGGTAGTGGGCGACATTGACCGTGATGACAGGCTGGACGTGGTTACCAGCGGGCATGGGCACACGCACGTCTGGCTGCAGCGCCCCGGCGGCATCTGGCTCGACCGTGACCTGAGCTCACTGGCCGGCCAGGGCGTGGGGCTTGGCGACATCAACCGTGATGGCCGCATCGATATCGTCACGGGCTCAGCCTGGCTGGAGTGCCCGGAGGACCCGGCGAAAGGCGGGTGGATCCGCCACGTCATCCCAGGCGCCAGGGGTGAGACGGCGATCGCGGTGGACCTGAACGGCGACCGGCGGCTTGATGTTGTGGTGGTGCAGTTTCAGCACCAGCCAGGCAAGTTCGCCTGGTACGAAGCGCCGCCGGATCCCGCGAACGGGCAGTGGGTCGAGCACGTGATAGACACCGCCACCGGCAGCCACAAGCTCGAGTCGGCGGATTTCAACGGCGACGGCCGCCCTGATCTGCTCACGGGCCTTGAGCTGAAGGAGCTTGCCATCTGGCTCAACCAGGGCGGCAGTCCTGCCACCTTCCGCAAACAAGTGGTGGCGACCTCCGGCGGACACAACGCGCGGGTCGGCCGCATCGGCGATCGGCGGATGCCGTGCATCCTCTCCTGCGACTTCATCACCCACCCGCCCGTAAGGGTGTTCCTGAACGACCTGCGGAGACCGGGGCAACCACAAAGACGCTAAGGACATGTGGAGGACAACAGAGCGGCGGAACTGAGTGGGGGACTGGGGGAAACGACGAGCGGGCGAGGGGGTGAGCCGCTATCCAGCAGGCCGTAAACGACCTACCTGCCTGAACCTCCTAAGGCCACTGAACGGGGCTGCCGGGGGTGTGGCGGCATGGATCCGACGCCAGGGAGCCCGCTCCGCCGGGCTTCCCGGGTCCCCTCAGACAGGTCCCTCAGGGCCTGATGCCGCGGGCTGGCACTGTCGTGCTCTGTGGTGAACGCCGGTTCATGGGTTGCTCCGACACCGTCTCGGCAAGGCAGGTACCACGAATGCTCACTCCCAGACAGAACCTCCTCCGGGTGCTGGCCTTTGACCAGCCGGAGTACGTGCCCACACACATACCTACCTACGGCCTCTCATACGTAGGCTCCAACCACGAGGGGCTCGATGGCACAGGTGGAGACGGCTCGTCGCCAGGCTCGCGCTGGACCGACATCTGGGGCGTGGGCTGGCGCAAGGAGCTGCCGGGCGTTATGGGCATGCCGGACCTTTGCCCGCTGGCGGATATCACGCAGGTGGACCGCTACCCGTACCCAGATCCCACCGATCCGCGCATCTGCTCTCGCATTCACTCCGACCCTCTGGTGTACGACCGCCAGCAGCAGTTCCTGGCCGGCTATCACCGTGACACGCTGTTCGAGCAGGCGTACATGCTGGTGGGCATGCAGAACCTGTTCGTCGCCTTTCACGAGGAGCCCGGGGCCGTCAGGTCGCTTCTCCATCACATCACCGAGTTCCACCTTGGAATCGCCAAGCAGTACGTTGAGCGGGGAGTTGAGTGGGCCTTCGTGGGAGACGACCTCGGCCACCAGCAGGGCCTCTTGTTCAGCAGAGGCACACTCGAGGAGCTGTTCGTACCGGAATACCAACGGCTGCTCGGTTACTACAGATCGCACGGCGTACGCGTGAGCTTTCACTCGTGCGGACAGGTGCACAGCATCGCGGACGTCTTCGTGGAGCTCGGCGTAACGGTGCTGAATCCGGTCCAGGCCACCGCCAACAACCTGCCCCTTCTTCGCGAAAGAACGTACGGCCGCTTGACGTTGATGGGCGCAATCCCATCTCACGTTGTGCAGGAGGGCCCCGCAGAGCGCATCCGCGCCGAGGTCAAGCAGAAGATCGCGCTGCTGGGCATGGGCGGCGGCTACATCTGCACGCCCGACCAGGGCCTTCCCTTCCCGCCCGAGCACCTGAACGTGTTTGAGGACGCAGTGCGCAAGTACGGCCGATATCCCCTGGCCTGACGGGGCTTACGTGCGCTTACCTCGCGCGCCCGGGACGCCTAAGCAGGAGCGCCACAAGCGCCGCTGCCACCAACGTGCAACACGCAACCAGCACCACCCGCAGCGGCTTCACCTCGCGGCTTGTCACATCCAGCTTCGCCGATTGGCCAGATGCAAGCTGAGCAACCGGCACATCCCACGTCACAGTGTTGCCCTCCTGGAAAGGGGCGGATGTGCTTTGGATGGTGCCAGGCATTGACACAAGCCATCGGACCGAGACGAGGCTCCCCGCCAACTGCCCCAGCAGCCGATCGCCCCGGTCCAACCCCGATGGCGGCCTAAGCTCGATGGTGAGGAGATGGCGGCGGTATATAAGCCCGTCATTCACAACGTACGAGATGAGCGGCCGCGCCGCGGAAGGCTCCTGGCTCTCTTGCTCAGAAGCGTACGGCATCAGCTGGCCAGCCTGCAGATGCTCGGCGTTGCCGGTCTTGCGCGCCGTGTACACCGCCTCGTTGTCCTTCTCGGACACCACCACCTGCCAGCCTTGCTTGCGCAGCGCCTCGGCCTCCTTCTGCAGAGCATCCCTCGCGGAAGGGGCTTCCCCCACCATCCCCTTGAGCCGAACCGTGATCAGCTGCTCGATCCGTGCCGGCGACTGGATTCGCGTGTGCACCTCCACGTTGGCGGCGCCACACCCCGCCAACGCGCATCCCAGCGCCACCACAGCGCACGCCCGCCACGCCCGCAGCCGCCCCACACCGATCTGCAACGCCCTCATGTCAGCCTCCCAACAGCGTCATGCCATGGCACGCCTGCGGATGAGTCGCGCCAAAGGCACACGGCTCCGCATCCCCCCGCCAGCGGTGCAGCTTCTCGCACTCTTGGACGCGATCTATAGAGCGCACGGTTCCGTGCCGGCAGGTCTGTGGTCGCTCATGCGTAGAATAACCTATCGGAACGGATCCGACGCACACGTGAGGGAGGACGGAGCATGAACGTGATGTGGCTGGCGGTTGTGGCAGGCGCGGCGGTCGCGGCCAACGCGCCCATGAGGCATCCACAAGGACCCGTGGTGCAGCTGTGGGCCGCAGGCGCGCCCGGCGCAGTTGGCAACGAAGACGCAGACAAGCCATCGATCACGCTGTACTTGGCGCCCAAAGAGAAGGCGAACGGCACAGCAGTGGTTGTTTGCCCCGGCGGCGGGTACGGCTTCCTGGCGGACGACCACGAAGGCCGCCAGATCGGCGAGTGGCTCAACAACATCGGCGTGTCGGCGTTCATACTGAAGTACCGAATCGCCCCGCGATACCACCACCCAGCGCCCATGCAAGACGTTCAGCGGGCCATCCGCATCGTGCGCTCCCGGGCGCAAGAGTGGGGCGTGGCCCCAGATAGGATCGGTGTGTGGGGCTTCTCCGCTGGCGGGCACCTGGCCTCAACCGCCGCAACCCACTTCGATCCTGGCGATCCAAACGCAGCAGACCCAATCGACCGCGTCAGCTGCCGACCGGATTTCGCCATCCTCTGCTACCCGGTGATAACCCTCACGGAGCCGTACACGCACCGGGGCTCCCGAGATAACCTCCTGGGCCCAAACCCAGACCCCAAGCTGGTGGAACTGCTCTCCAACGAGAGGCACGTCACCGACCAAACGCCCCCCACCTTCCTATTCCACACCGACGCCGATACGGGCGTTCCCGCGGAGAACAGCCTCATGTTCTACCAGGCGCTTCGCAAGGCAGGGGTGCCGGCCGAAATGCACATCTTCCAGACCGGCCCACACGGCGTGGGACTTGCGCAGGGCGATCCGGCCCTCTCCGTATGGCCACGGCTGCTGGAGAACTGGCTCAGAGGCAGGGGGCTGCTGCAAAAGCGATAGCACGGGCAGCCGAACTCAGCGAGCCCGGCTGCCTGTGGATACTGTGGATAACCTGGGCTGGCGGTTGCTGTACCACACGAACAGCTTCCACTTGTCCGGCCCATGCAGCGGCCGCGAAGCGATGTCAAGCACACCGATCCGCCTGAAGTCGGCAAGCCTTGCGTGATGGGAGCCGGTGCCCTCATCGATCACGTGGCAGGAGAACCCCGCGGCGCCGTCGTTCTGGAACACCATTAGGCGCGGCGGCCGCTCGGCGTAGGCGTCCTTCAGGCCTATCTCGCCCACCAGGATGTCCAGATGGCCGGCGCCGCTCACGTCGCCCAGCTGCAGCGAGTGGGCATCCAGCAGGTGGTCCGCCAGTACGTGTTCTTCCCACATCTCGCGGACGTCGTCCGCGGGGCCGAACCACGACAGCCTCCCGCCCTCCGGCCGCCCGTAGATGCAAGGATCGCCCTCTGAGAGCACAATCTCGTTCCGGCCGTCGCCGTTGATGTCGCCTATGGCCAGGACCGTGGTGATGTAGCCGCTGGCAAACCTGTGCGCCTCCCATCGACCGCGCACGTGCTTGTACCAGTGCACCCCTGCCACCACCTCGTTCACGCCGTCGCCGTCGATGTCGCCCAGCGCTATGCCCTCCTCCGGCTGCCCGCACTCGCGCATGCCCGTGGCGATGGGGCTAATGCCGGGCCAGGGGCTCGACCGGGGATCCTCCGGCAACGGGCACCAGTAGAGAGTTCCGCTCCCCTCGTTCCAGAAGACCAGCGACTGGCGACCGTCGCCGGTTACGTCCCCTACCGCAACGTCGTGGAACTGCGTGTAGCCGGTCTTGGTGATGACGTGCCTGCGCCACCGCCCGCCCTGCGCGCCTGGGTTCTCCCACCAACATAGCTCGTCCGACTTCCAGTCGCCGCCGTTGATGATGTGGCCAAAGCCGTCACCGGTTAGCGGGTGCACTACGCCGCCGCACTCCTGGTTGCGCACTTCTGCCACAATACGGCGCTCCCATGAGGTGCCACCCCTGTTTTCAAACCATGCCATGAGGCCGTTGCGCCCACAAGCAACTATGTCCGGCCAACCGTCGCCGTTGACGTCGCCCACGGTGAAGAGGGTGTTCATGGCGCCCTCCCCGACGTCGTTCTCCAACTCTCCGATCGTCACTCTCGTGAAGCTCAGCTCTGCCATTGTCGCCTGCTCTCTTCGCGATTGGCGGACACGGTGCCCGCGCTGCGAACTGCGCTATGGAGAGGCCCACGGAATGCGCGTCAGCCCACCGGTTGCACACGCACATCCCCCACGGAGATGCGGCCCTCCTCGCACACAAGCGCGATCGCGCCATCAAGCAGCGGCCTATCGCCATCGGTAACATCGAACACAGGCTGGCCGTCAACAGAGGCGCGGATGCGGGGCCCGCTCGCCTCCAATGACAGATGGCAGATTACGTCTGGCTGCCAGGTCAGGTCCGCCTCCGCCAACGTCGTCAGCCCGTCCAGCGCCTTCACCAGCCGCACCTTCGCATCGTTGCACAGCAGCAGTGCATAGTAGCGGCGCATGCCCTGCGCCCTGGCCGCAATACCACAGCTCTTGGCCATGTGCGGGTTCACGCCTGCGGAGACGCGGTAATCGCTCCACTCCCTGGTGCCCTGGATGGCCAGCCCCACGCCTTCGTCTTGGATCAGGGTGTACGCATCGCCCCATCCGTCGAAGTGGTCAACGCCGTTCACCCAAGCGCGACGCCACATGGTGCCGCCGTCGGTCCTGCGGAAGAAGACGTTGGGCGGGCCATCCCACGTAAGGTAATCCAGGTAGACCTGGCCGTTTGCGGGACGATCGGATGCGATCTCAACCCCCGCCTGGGCTATTGGGTAGCCCGCGGTGTCGGGAACGGTCCACGCCACCCCGGTGAAGGCGCCCGGCTTCATGGCTACCTCCGGCCCGTACTCGCGGCGCAGGCCGTCGTCGGCGTCGTACACATCGAGGTAGATGCGACAGGTTACGCTGCCGGAGTTGGCGCCGTCCGCCGAGAGCCCCGCCCGCAAGGTCTGCCCGGGATAGATGGTAGGAGATGCAACCACGCCGTACCCCTCCATCTTGGCCTGCTGCGGCAGCACAAACGTGGGCGTGGCCACGCGGGCTGGGCAGCCTGGCGCCACATGGCTGTAGCGAATGGCAAGCGCCCTTGTTCCCGCAACGGAGTGGCCCTCCACGTTGGCGAGAGCCACGTTTGCGCCGGTGGATGGGTTGGATTGCGGCGTGAACCCCTGGACCGCCCCCGGCAGCTGGAAGTGGAACCGCGCCCCACCCTTGTGGTGCACGGGCTGTTCGCTGGCGAGCGCCCTGCCGATGTTGGCGATGCGGCAGGCCTCCTGCACCGCGTCCGTTATGCAGCGCCCGCCGTCCGCGGTTGGAAGCAACATGCGATCCGCCACAGGCCCTCGCCAGTCCGGCCCCGCGTCGATCCCGTCCAGGCCGCAGACGATGCCCATGAGGCAGCCGACGTTGCCGGAGTTGCAGTCGGTGTCCCAGCCGCAGGTGTTGACGATCATGAGCGTCCTTTGGAAGTCGCCGTCGCCATACAGGAGGCTGAGGATGATGAGGCCGTGGTTGGGCACCACGTGGCAGTTCCCGCCGTACTTGTCGTAGCCGTAGGTGGCGGCGAGGCGTTTATAGGCAACACGCCAGTTGGGCTCCTGGGCGCGCCACCGCTTCAGGTCGCCGATCATCCGCGCAATCACCGAGTCCGCAGGGATGAGGCCGGCGGCGATATCGATGAGTTTTGGGATACTGCGCTCAACGAAGGCGAGGGCCTCCATGGCGGCCACCACCTGGGCGGCGTAGATTGCCTCGCCGTCGTGGCTCACGCTTGCGGCCCTTCGCGCAAGGTCGGCGGCACGCTCAGGGTCCCCCGGGCACACCATGCCCCAACCATCGATGAAGATCTGGGCCCCAATCTGCTCGGCTACCACCTTGCCGTTGGTGACGATGGAGCCGCTTGCGGGAGCCTGAATGCCGTGCTTCAGCCGAAGATAGGCGGTGTGTTCAGTTGAGTTGCCCATTCCGCCCCACCAGAGGACCGTGCGCTTTTCTATCAGGTAGTTAAGCCAGGTCTGACCGATCTGGGCGGGCGCGATGTCCGGGTCATTGCCGTAATCCGGAAGGGCCCGCAGGAAGGTGAACGTGCCGGAGATGTCGTCGTCGGTGACGATTAGGGGCAGGCCCCGCCGCTCGTGGACGTAATACCACACCTCGCCCAGCTCGCCGATGATCCTGTCGTGCCACCAACCCTCAAACGGGCGGCCGAGGTAGACGCCTATGATCTTGCCAAGCACGCCCGCGTAGACGCGCTCCTCATAGTCAGGGGGGATAGACGCTGGCATCTGTACCTCCTTATCACGCAAAACGGTTGCAGGAGCCGGATCGACATCACAGGGCGCGCCGGTCCTGCGCCTCCATAGTTCGCGGCAAGCGTGGCACAAGCCTTTGGCATGGCGGGTTGGCGGGTTGGGGTAGGTGGTTCTAAGGGCTTGCCCCTGGTGTTGACGCTTTCCATGCCTCACGTTACACTCAGGTGAAGACACCTGCGCCACAGATGGCGCGCATCCCAGCATAACTGGCAGGTACACACGGAAAGGAACAGCATTTCATGGATGGGCGTATGGCGACGCTGAAGCAGGCCCGCGAGCATGTGCTTAAGCACGTGGCCGACAACCAGGTGGAGTTCATTCGCCTCTGGTTCACAGACATCCTCGGCCAACTGAAGAGCTTCTCCATCACACGCGACGAGCTTGAGGGCGCCCTCTCGGAGGGTATGGGCTTCGACGGCTCCTCGATCACGGGATTCCAGGACATCGAGGAGAGCGACATGATCGCCATGCCGGACCCCTCCACGTTCTGCATCATCCCGTGGCGCACCCAGAACGGCGCCGCTGTCGCACGCATGTTCGCGGACATCCTCAACCCAGATGGCACCCCCTACGAGGGCGATCCGCGCTACATCCTGCGGCGCAACCTCAAAGCCGCCGAGGAGAAGGGCTTCCAGTTCTTCGTAGGCCCAGAGCTCGAGTTCTTCTACTTCAAAAGCCAAGATGCCACGGAGTTCCTCGATAGGGGCGGCTACTTCGACCTAACGCCGCTCGATGCGGGCACGGACCTCCGACGCGAGACCATCGTCACGCTCCAACAGATGGGCATTCCCGTGGAGTATAGCCACCACGAGGTCGCCCCGAGTCAGCACGAGATCGATCTGCGCTACGGCGAGGCGCTCCGCATGGCGGACAACGCCATCACCTATCGCCTCGTGGTGAAGGAGGTGGCGCAGAAGTACGGCGTATACGCCACCTTTATGCCCAAACCTGTGTTCGGCACCAACGGCAGCGGCATGCACACCCACATGTCCCTCTTCCGCGAGGGCCGCAACGCCTTCTTCGACCCGGATGACCAGTACCACTTATCGACGGTCGCAAAGCGGTTCATCGCCGGCCTGTTGCACCACGCCAAGGAGATCTCCTCAATACTAGCTCAGTGGGTCAACTCCTATAAGCGCCTGGTGCCCGGCTACGAGGCTCCCGTGTACATCGCCTGGTCTCAGCGCAACCGGTCGGCGTTGGTGAGAGTGCCAATGTACAAGCCAGGCAAGGAGATGGCAACCAGAGCCGAGTTGCGCTGCCCAGACCCAGCATGCAACCCCTACCTGGCCTTCGCAGTAATGCTTGCCGCCGGCCTAAAAGGCATAGATGAAGGGTACGAGATACCCGACCCAATGGAGAAAAACCTATACCACCTCACCGACCACGAGCGGCGCGAGCTGGGCATCGAGTCGCTGCCGGCTAGCCTCGGCGAGGCCCTTGCCATAACAGAGAAGAGCGAGCTGGTTAGGCAAACCCTTGGAGAGCACACCTTCGAGCGCTTCATCGAGGTCAAGCGCATGGAGTGGGACGAGTTCAGAGTGCAGGTGACGCCCTACGAAGTGCAGAAATACCTTCCGATCCTCTAGCTGCGACCTGCCGCTTCTAGCTTGCACGCGGCCCTTCCCGCGTCCCAGCCGGACAACGGAGGGCCGCCCCGCCGTCGTCACGCCAAATGCCACGCACACCCCCGGAATCGGGCCCGCACCCAGAGCCGCCGCACGCTGCCGAGCTGGCGGACCTGCTCCTCGCCGGCCGTGAGCGGATCAGGCTGCAGGTAGCCCCCCGCGTCGGCGCCGACGGCAGGGAGCTGGGCATCCAGATGTCTGGCCTCACCGACGAAGTCTTGAGGCGCATCTTCAGCATCGCGAAAGGCGGAACCGGCCTCGCGGACGATGGCACCGCCCCCTCCGGCGCCCGCATGGCCATCCTCGCCACCGGCGGCTACGGCCGGCGAGAACTCGCCCCATTCTCCGACGTGGACGTTACCTTCGCCGTGTCGGAGGAGGGCGACCCAGTGCTGGACGCCGTCGCCAGGCGCATGTTCATGCTCATCATGGACGTGTTCACCGAGCGAGCCGGCCTCCGCGTTGGGTACGCCTACCGGCTGATCGAGGAGTGCGCTGGCCTAGACCAGACCATCCAAACCGCCCTCATGGACGCGCGCATCGTGGCGGGCAACCTCGACCTAGCGAGGCGGCTAACCCGCGAGCTGTTCCGCTGCATCGAGCCGGCCGCCTTCGCCATCGCCAAGGCCAGGGAGCGCGAATCCGCTTGGGAGTCGTACGGCCACTCCGTGTACGTCTCCGAGCCGAACGTGAAGGAGGGCCCCGGCGGCATCCGCGATTTGCACGCGGTCCTCTGGGTGGCCAAGGCCCGGTACGGCATCATGGCGGCAGACCCCCTGCCGTTACTGGCCAGGCGCGGGTTGCTCTCCACCAACGAGGTCCACCGCCTGTGCGCTGCGTCCAGCTTCGTGATGGCGGTCCGTAACCACCTCCATTACCGCGCCTCCCGCCAAGCGGACGTGCTGACCGCCGACAAGCAGGACGCGGTGGCCGCGGACCTGGGCCTTGCTACCGCGCAAACCAGCGGGGCCACGCAGCCTCTCGCTCGGGCGCTGATGGAGGCGTACTACGCCAACGCGGAGGTGATTCACCGCGCGTGCCGCAGGGTAATCGACCGGTCATTGGAAGGCCCGTTGTTCACCGCTGGCGGCCTGGTGTTTATGCACGGTGCCATCCACCCAGGCCGCGTGAGCACCGACGTGCCCACGATGGTGTCCGATCTGCTCCGCTACGCCCAGGAGCACGGGGTTGGGCCCTCACCCGAGTTGCTGGAATCGCTACGAGGCCACATCGCCGACGAAGCCAACCATGAGCTAGCGGCGGAGCTGGAGCGCACCTTCCCGCAGGTGCTCATCAACGTCCTCTCTAGCCCGAGCGGAGTCTGCAAAGGCATCAGGCTACTGCTTGACCTCGGGTTGATGCACCGCTTCCTCCCGGAGTTCGCTCGCTTGATGCGAACCTCCGCGCTCAGCCTCGCCCATCGGTACACGGTGGGCGAGCACACCCTGAGGGCCATCGAGCAGCTCGAGCAGATGCGTGATGCGCCAGATGGGCCAGACTCCGAGTACAGGCGCATGTTCGAGTCGGTTAGCCGCCCGGAGGCGCTGTTCCTCGCCGCCCTGCTGCACGATGCAGGCAAGGTGGACCTCAGCCGCCCCCACGCCGAGACGGGCGCTGCCATCGCCCAGCAGGCTGCCCTCAGGCTGGGCATGGACGCCGAGGCCGTCTCCCAGATCGCCTTCCTCGTCCGCCACCACCTCTTGATGTCCGAGACCACCCGCCTCCGCGACCTTCACCAGGAGCAGACGGTGCGCGATTTCGTGTCAGTCGTGGACACGCAAGAGCTGCTCACCATGCTCTTCCTGCTCACCAGGGCAGATATGGAGGCTACCGGTCCAAGCGTCTGGACGCCGGTCCAGTCTCAGTTCCTCGAGGACCTCTACTACCGGGCGGAGGCGGCTCTGGCGGGCCGCATTCCCAAGTCGCCAACGGAACCAGCGATGGCCGCATACAGAACCAGGGTGCGAGAGGAGCTCTCGCTCCACAACCTGCCCGCGGCGGACGTGGAGCAGCACTGTGCCCTGATGCCGGCCAACTACCTCCTGAACACCCCGCCTGCGGAGGTTGCCGCCCACATACGGGCCGTTCGCCGCGTGCTGACCGCTGGCGGGCCAGTGGTGCTGTTCCCAGGCGAACGGGGCAAGGGCTTCACGGTCCTCACCATTTGCACGCCGGAAGAGCCACGGCCCGGCCTCCTCAGCAAGATCGCGGGGGTGCTGTACGCCCACGACGTGGCGGTGCACGCTGCCCAGGTGTTCACCCGCGAAAGCGCGCCTCTGCCTGGCAGCGGGCAGAACTCCGGCCCGCGGTTGGCGCTGGACACGCTCTGGATCGATTTCCACGGAAAGGAGCTGCCCGCGCTCAAGAGGCAGGAGGTTGAGGCCGACCTTGTGCGCGTGCTGTCCGGCCGCGAAACCATCCAGGAGCTGTTGGCGCGCAAGAACCGCCGCCTAGGAGAGGGCGCCCCGGTAAGGAGCATCTCCGCCAACAACGACCTCTCCGACGGGTACACAGTGATCGAGATACGCACGCCCGATCAGCGTGGCCTTCTCTACCGCATTACCAGGGCCATTGCAGCCCAGGGGTGGGACATACACAGCGCCCGCATAAACACGGTGGGCGCAGAGGCGAGAGATGCGTTCTACGTTACGGACCGCCAGGGCCGTAAGGTGAGCGTGGACCCAGCCGCCCTCTCCGAAGCGATCCGCAAACCCATGTAGTCGCCGCACATTGCACCAACTGGCATACCCGCACCGATGGACCCTTTGAGCAGCTCTTTGGGCAACGCCCCGCTTCCGCCTGAGATCGTGGGCGCCGTGGCCCGCGATGTGGCCCTCTCCGCGCACCTGCCGGAGGCCGCCGCATCCGATCTGGGTGCCATCATCCAGGCGGGCGGCGGTTCGGCGTCCGCGGTGCTGTTGGCGGAGCAGGTGGCGGCCGCCGCGGCCGCAACTCCCTTTCCATCGATGGCGCTGGGCAACTTCGCCCGGTGGGTTACGCGGTTGGGCAGCGGGGGCTCCGTCTACCGACTGATGCTGGAGGACCCCAGGCTCGTGCGCCACTTCGCTGTGGTCCTCTCCTCCAGCCAGTACCTCGCCGACATTCTCGCCCGCGACCCTGACTACTACGACGTGATCCTCGAGCCAACGCCCCGTTCGGCGGAGGACCTCCGTGCGGCCCTTTCCGACCTAACCCGCGCTTTCGCAACCGTGGATGGGGGTCTGAACGCACTTCGACGTGCGCGCAGGCGTGAGATGCTCCGCATCGGCTGGGCAGACCTCACTGGCACCGGCGTACCTCACGCCGAGCCCAGAGGCCCCTGCTACAACGTGCCCCTCTTCCGTGCGGTGGTTGCGGGAATCTCAGGTTTGGCAGACGCGCTCATCCAGACCGCCTATGACCTGTGCGCCCAAGCCAACCAGCTACCGTTCGCAATAATCGCCATGGGCAAGCTCGGCGGCCGAGAACTGAACTACAGCTCCGACGTTGACCTGCTGTTCGTGTACGACGCTCCTTCTGCAGACGACACCGCTTCGTTCAAGCAAGCCAACCAGCTGGCGGAGCGTATCGTGGCGGCGCTGGCCAAGCCCACGCACGAAGGGTACCTCTTCAGAGCGGATATACGCCTGCGCCCTGGAGGCCGCTCCGGCCACTTGGCGAGGTCGCTGGCGTCCTATCTGGAGCATTACGAGCGCTGGCCGGATGTGCTGGAACGCCAAGCGCTCATCAAGGCGAGGCCGGTGGCGGGAGATCCCGAGCTGGGCACGCGCTTCCTGGCCGCCACGCGGTCGTGCGTGTACCAGCCGACGATCCCGGCATCTTTCTTCGACGAGGTGCGGGCCAACAAGGAGGCGCTGGAGCGACGGGTGGAGGACCAGGAGTCGCTCGGCGTAAGTGTCAAGGAGGGCCAAGGCGGCATCCGCGACGTGGAGTTTGCCGTTCAGTTCCTTCAGATGCTCTTCGGCGCGCGTATGTCCGAGCTGCAGACCGGCAATACAATGGAGGCTATCGGCCGTCTTCGCGCCGCAGGCCTCCTCGCTGACGACACGGCGCGCCAGCTGGAGGAGGGCTACGTCTTCCTGCGGACCGTTGAGCATCGCCTGCAGCTGCTGCACGACCTGCCGGTCCGCACGCTGCCCGCCGCTGGCGGTGAAGCGGAGGCCCTCGCGGCCCGCTGCGGGTTCCCATCTGCAGAGGCGTTCGCCAACGAGTACCAACGCCAGACGGCCATGGTCCGCGAGGCGTTCACCGCCGTCTTCCACGCCACCGCCCGCGACGGCGAGCCCTCTCCAGACGCACGGCTGCGCGGCCTTATCCTCAACATAGACACCCGAAGCGCCAATAACGCCCTCACGCACCACCTGCAGCAGCGTGGGTTTCAAGACCCGCCGCGCGTGCTGCAGACGCTTAGGAGGTTGGCCCTCGGCTCCGAGGCGCAGCCTGCCGGGTCGGCCCAGCGCCGCGCCCTCGCGAACCTCATCGCTCCCCTGCTGGACGCCGCTGCCGAGACACCTTCCCCCGACGACGCCATCGCCTACGTCGAGACCGTGGCCGACCTTATGGGCCCCCTCTCCTTCCTCAAGTCGCTGGAGGGCCAGCTGCCTGCACACCCCACACCCCACGCGGCGCTGTATCCGCTGGACGTGCTGTGCAAGCTTGGCGGCGCGGCGCCGGTCCTCGGCCAGCTTCTTGCCCGCCATCCGCAGCTCATAGACGCGGCGCTTGACCCGGCGTTCGCGGCCGAGTCGACATCGAAAGAGGATCTCGCCAGGGAGCTCAGCGGCAGGTTGCTGGGAGCCCGCTCAAGCGATGGGGTTGCCGCCGTCCTCAGACGATTCCGGGCCAGGCATTACCTGCGCATTGGCTTGGCGGACCTGCTGTACGATGCGGACGTGGAGGATGTCTGTCGGGCGCTAACAGACCTGGCCGACGTCATCGTGGCTGCCGCGCTTGGCGATTCGAAGGGGTTCGCCGTGCTCGGCCTGGGTCGCCTTGGCGGCGGTGAGATGCAGTACGGATCCGACCTGGATATGCTTTACCTGGCCGCCGCGCCCGACCGCGACTACCTTCGCCTGGCATCGTCGCTCACGGAGACGCTGACGGCGCTGACGCCAGACGGCCCTCTGTACGACGTGGACCTACGCCTGAGGCCTGAAGGACGGCACGGCCTCCTGTCCATGTCCGTAGAAGGCGCGCTCGGCTACTACAGAGACCGCGCCATGGTGTGGGAGAAGCAGTCCATGGTGAAGGCCCGGTACGTTGCGGGCGAGGCGGAACTGGTGGAGGAGTTCCTGGCCGGCATCCGCCCCATGGTGTACCCCACCCGTCTGCCGCAACGGTACGAGGCCGAGATGAGCGCGATGAAGCGCCGCATCGAGCGAGAGCGGCTGAAGCAGGAGGAACGCCACCGCGACCTGAAGCTTGGCCCTGGCGGATTGACCGACATCGAGTTCCTCGTACAGCTTATGCAGATGCGGCACGGGGCGCGCCACCCGCAGCTGAGGGGCGGCGGAGTTCTGAAGGCGCTAAGGACGCTGAGCGGCATTGGACTGCTGCCCGAGAGCGAGGCGGAAGAGCTGATGAGCGCATATCGCTTCGCGCTGCGGACGCGCAACGCCCTGCATCTGCTTGGCCACGCCAGTCAGAACGTTATGCCGCTGCCGGGGGCGGAGCTGGAGCGGCTGGCCCGCAGGCTTGGGTACGAGAACGGCGGCGCCCTAGTGGAAGAGCATCAGCGGCTGGCGGCGGCGGCCAGGCGCATCTTCGAGGCGCGGTTCCCGCAGTAGCGGCGAGCTACAGCGCCTCCTCGCCCCGCTCGCCCGTACGGATTCGGATGGCATCCTCCACGGGCGACACGAATATCTTGCCGTCGCCGATCTCGCCGGTGCGTGCGCCCCTGGCGACCGCCTCAACTACGGCGTCGGCCAACTCGTCGCCCACCACGATCTCAAGCTTGGCCTTGGGCAGCAGCGTGACGGTGTACTCCATGCCGCGGTACCGCTCCGTCAGGCCCTTCTGCCTGCCGTAGCCGCGCACATCGATTACGGTCATGCCGCGCACACCGAGTTCGTCAAGGGCAGACCGCACTTCCTCGAGGCGCTGGGGGCGAATGATGCACTCGATCTTCTTCATAAGATGCTTGCTCCGTTGCGGATGCGTGGGCAATCCGGCTGAACAGCCACAATTATAGACGGTAGGCCGCCCCCTCCGCAACCGCGGGTTCTCCGCATAACGCGGGTGGTCTGTGCCGAGCCGGCGCCGTTCTCGGGCCGCCTATCCCCAACGCCTTGGGAGATAGGGCAAGCGTCATCGTTGTGTGGCGGCCACTGGCAGGGATCTGTGTCCGCGGAGCGTATTTGCCCCATGGGCCATTGCGCCGGGCGTCTCCACTGGAGGATTGCTGCATGGTTGCCGAAGTTGATGGTTTGACGATGAATTGCGAAGATGCTGGCTCCGGCGAGGCGGTGGTGCTCCTGCACGCCTTCCCCCTCTCATCCGCGATGTGGCGGCCGCAGATCGATGTGCTGGCATCGCGATGGCGTGTGCTGGCCCCCGACCTGCGCGGCTTCGGCAAGACGGCCGCCCCTCCGCCGCCTTACACCATGGAGCAGATGGCACAAGACGTTGCCCGTCTGCTGGATCTAGCTGGCGTTGGCGATGTGCGTTTGGTGGGACTCTCGATGGGTGGCTACATCAGCTTGGCGTTCTGCAGGCGCTGGCCAAGCCGCGTGCGCGCGCTCGTCCTTGCCGACACCAACCCCGGCCAGGATCCCCCGGAGGCCAAGGCCCGCCGCGACGGCCTGGCTGCCACAGCCCGCGACCGCGGCGCCCAGGCGATCGCCGAGGAGATGCTGCCCAGGCTGCTGTCGCCCGCCACGCTCCAGGGCCGCCCAGATCTGGTGGCGCAGGTCCGCGACATGATAGAGGCAACGCCCGTGAACGGCATCGTGGGGGCGCTGCTTGGGATGCGAGACAGGTCGGACTCCACCCACGTGCTGGCCGCCCTCCCCTGCCCCGTGCTGTGCATGGGCGGCGCCCAGGATGCAGTTACCCCGCCGTCCGTCATTCAGGCGATGGCAGCCGTGGCACCCAACGGGCGCGCCCAGATCGTTGAGGATGCCGGGCACCTAGCCAACCTGGAGCAACCGGAAGCGTTCAGCTCTGCCTTGTTGGCGTTTCTGGAACGCACTAGGTAGCCGGCCGCGGTCCAACGCGCTCAGTGGTTCGTACACCGCCCAGCTACATTCCCAAGCCACCGTCAACCTGAAGCACATGCCCGGTGATGTAGCGCGCCTCCTCGCTTGCCAAGAAGGCAACAGCCGCCGCCACGTCCTTTGGCTCCGCGAAGAAGCCCAACGGGATGGCCTGGAGCATCCGCTGGCGCACCTCCTCGGCCAGCGAAGCGGTCATCTCCGTGGCGATGAATCCCGGTGCCACCGCGTTCACGGTGATCCCTCTTGGGGCCAGCTCCTTGGCCAGCGCCTTGGTTAGCCCTATCAGCCCGGCCTTCGAGGCGCAGTAGTTGGCCTGGCCCGGGTTGCCAATGATGCCCACAACGGACGTGATGTTGATGATCCGGCCCCACCGACGCCTGAGCATATGGCGCGCTGCGGCTCGTGCGCAGTGGAAGGCGCCCTTGAGGTTGGTGTTGAGCACCGCGTCCCATTCGTCGTCCTTCATGCGCACCAACAGGTTGTCTCGCGCGATGCCGGCGTTGTTCACAAGCACGTCAAGGCCGCCCATCTGCTCCATCACCGCCGCCACAAGGGCATCCACCTGGGAGGCATCGGAAACGTCGGCCTGGAACGCCATCGATTCTACGCCAAGAGCGCGGGCGCATTGGGTGGCCTCCTCCGCGCTGGCGCCGTTGCAGCTGTAGTGCACGGCGACGGCGGTGCCGGCCCGCGCAAGGGATTCCACCACCGCTCGGCCTATGCCGCCACTTCCGCCGGTCACAAGGGCCACCCTTCCCGCCATTAGCCAAACCTCCGTACTCCAATAACGATCGCGTGCTCCGCCACTGCATCGCTCCGCGGGCACGCCCTCACCGGCTTCGACGGCGGCCGCAGGTGCTCCTGTCTTCGCGGGCACCGGACCAGAACGCACGCAAAGTCAGGGCGATGGACACAGAGACAAGTAAGCCAGGAACAGACGGGGTGTACCGTTCCTGGCCCAAGCCTACCCCACCCGGAACGTGTGCGCCTGCGTTCCTCGTTTGGTCCAAAGCAGAGCAGGGTTGCGCCCGCGCGCGGGGCACCCTCACGTCCGGGTGCGAACGGCGGCGGAGGGCGCGCATTAGGCGGCGGCAGCCTCCTCCTTGCCGTTTAGGGCCCGCATCAGGGCATCCACGCCCGCCTGCGCCACGGCGTGGTCGTCTTCAACGGTGCCTGAGCTGCAGCCGATGGCGCCGATCACTTGCCCGCCGAGGCGGATCGGCAGGCCGCCCCCGAATATCGTGAACCTGCCGCGGTTACTTGAGTGGATCCCGAAGATCGGGCCGCCAGGACTGCTGGCCTCCGTGTACTCGTGGGTAGGCCTGCCGGTGCCCGCGGCGGTGAACGCCTTGTTTATGGCGATGTCTATGCTGGTGAGCTTGGCGCCGTCCATCCGGCTGAATGCAAGCAGATTGCCCCCTTCATCAACGACCGCGATGTCCATCGGCGCGCCGAGCTCAGCCGCCTTCTTTTCGGCTCCCTCCAATACCAGCTTGGCCCCCGCCAACGTTAGCTTCACGTGACCGGTGGATATCAATGCCCCCATCGACGTATTCCCTCCTCGCTGCAATGCCGCCAACGACCGCGTCGAGCTGCCTTGGCGGCACCGCCACCACCATCGCCGGGCCCACGCACGGGTCGCCCCCGCCACCGAACGCCTCTGGCCGCACTAGCCCTGCGGGAAGAACATCGCCTCTGCGTACTCCGCAGGGAAGGATGCGTTGCCGGATAGCTCGAGGTACTCCACCTGACGAGCCAGCCGCTCTGCGCGCCTGCGCTGGGAGACAGACAGCAACGCCATCTGCGCGCCAGTGCCAGCGGCGTTGCCCACAGACCGGATCCGCTCGATCGGGATTGGCGGAATGAGGCCGATGGCGAGGGCGCTTTCGCGTCGTATGTACGTGCCAAAAGCGCCCGCCAGCAGCACCGCGCCTATATCTGCCTCGCTCTTCCCGAGGTGGCGCAGGAGCACTCTTATCCCCGCCAGAATGGCGCCCTTGGCGTTCTGGAGCTCGCGGACATCTCGCTGGGTTATGACGACGTCGCGCTCAGCTCCGTCCTCGCCGGCGTACGCCAGCGCAAACTCGTTCCCACGCTCGGCCGGCCTCACCCTGCGCCGAAGATCGTCCGGCACGCCTGTGAGCTCATCTGGGTCCAGCATGCGGCCGCTATCGTCGATGATGCCAGCACGCAGCATCAGGGCCACGGCGTCGATGAGCCCGGTGCCGCACAGGCCCTTCGGAGGCGCGGAGCCGATGGTCTCAAGCCGCAGGTGAGGGCTGGGGGTCGAGAGCGCGGAGGGCGTCTTGTCTCTCTTGCCCATCGTCTCCTGGCTCTCGTCCAGCCGCACCGCCGAGATGGCGCCAGCAGACGCCCTCATGCCGCACGAAATGTTGCCGCCCTCAAAGCACGGCCCCGCCGCCGTGGAACAGGCCACGATTCGCTCTCTGTTGCCGATGACGATCTCGCCGTTGGTCCCGATATCGATCATCAGGGTGAGGTCGTCGCGCCGCTCCAAACGGCAGGCAAGCAGGTCCGCCACTATATCCGCCCCCACGTAGCTAGCGATATTCGGCAGCATATAGACGCGGGCCTGCGGGTAGACCTCCAGCCCCAGGTCCGCGGCGGCCAGCCAGAGGCCTTGGGTCACCACGGGCGTGTAGGGGGCAAGGGCAATGCTCTCCACTGGGAGTCCCAACGCCAGGTGGTGCATCGTGGTGTTGCCCGCCACGGTCACGTCGTAGATGGCGCTTCTGGGGAGGCCGGTCTGCTCGCACAGGCTGCCGATCAGGGCGTTCAGCTTGGCAACGATGATCTCCCGCAAGCGGGACAGTCCATCGGCGTCCTGCATGGTGTGGGTGATGCGGGCGATCACATCTGCGCCATAGGCAGCCTGTGGATTCAGGTCCGACGCCACAGCGAGGCGGCGTCCAGTATTGAGGTCCAGCAAGTATCCCACCACGGTGGTGGTGCCTATATCGAAGGCAACGCCGCACAGCGCATCGCGCGTGTCCCCCGGCTCAACAGCAATCAGCCTGTTTTCGGCGATGACGGCGGTTGCCTCAATCGGCTGGGCATCCGTTGCTGCGGATTTGGCGCTGCGCAACGCACCCGGCAATGAGCGGAGCAGACCCAGATCCGGCGAGCCCGGCAAACCGCGACGTGCGGGGAACAGGGCGGCAATAGATCGCTCTAGGTCCGGCCGTTGGTCGTCCAACGACGGTGGAGGCAGGTGAACGAGCCGCTTGCGGACGCTTGGCGCAAGGCTGACGCGCACATCTAGCCCCTCGGAGACGATGTGCGCTGGCCCATGCTCCTCAACGGCCACGAGCACATCGCCCAAGGGACGCACCTGGCACGCGAGACGCACGCCGGCCTCAAGCTGCGACGGCTTGAGCGCCTCTCGCTCCGCTTGGGTTGGAGGGCTGATGGGACCGTGGACCGTTACGCCGCACTTGCCGCACGTGCCCGCCCCGCCGCACGTGTGGGGGATGGCGATGCCGGCGTCCTGAGCTAGCTGCAAGATGGTCTTGCCATCTGCACACGGCACTTGGCGGCCAACTGGCAAGAAGGTGGCGACGCGCGGCTGAGAGGCTTTCAGGCTCATGGGTCTCCCGGGCGTGTGTGGCGGTAAGGCAACAGAAGCGTTCTGGCGGCGACGGCAACTGCACCACGCCCGTCGGAATGCAGCCGGCCGCCTCCATGCCGATTATACCCCGCGCCACGTAGGCGGTCAACCAAGTGGGCAGATGCGGGCGGAAGCAATGCCCAGTCGCCGCCTCGCCTCGGCGTCCGCGTCGCGTCATACTGCCCAAGGTGGACCAAGCGCGCCCACCCGTGTTCGTTCGCCCCGGCTTGGCCAGCCATCTCCCCCCTATCCTGATTGCGAGATATCGGCGCGCGCTGGCATGGTTCCTAGTTGCCCTCACCCCGGCTTCGCCTCCCCTCTCCCACTTGCGGGGAGAGGGGAGCTTGGGAGGAGCGTGTGAGGTTGTGGTTGGTTGTGTAAGCTACTGGGACGCCGGGGGCTTCCCCTCTCCCCAAGCTTGCGCCGTGGGAGAGGGGGCGGGGGGTGAGGGGAAGTGGTCGCCCTCACCCCGGCTTCGCCTCCCCTCTCCCACTTGCGGGGAGAGGGGAGCTTGGGAGGAGCGTGTGAGGTTGCAGCTGACTACCGTAAGCCCATGCGGCACTGGATGATGCTGCTGGTTTCGCGCGTTCCATCTCCAAGGCTACACCTCCTTCGCCTTCCACTTGCCCCGCTTGTATATTGACGCGATGATCAGGGCGTACGCCATGCTGCTGGCGGCCATCGTCCACCAGGCGCCGGAAGCCCCAAGGCCAAGCACCAGGGCAACCACGTACGCCGCTGGCAGCCGGATGCCCCACATGGTGAAGAACGTAACCCACGCTGGCACCTTCGTCTCGCCGGCGCCCTGGAGCGCTCCGCCCAACACCATTCCAAACGCCATGCACGGCTGCGAAACCGCGTTGGCCGTGAGATAGCTTGCGGTTAGCGCTATCACAGCTGGGTCCGGCGTGAACAGCCTTGCCAACCAACCTGCATACAAGTAGAACACAGCGCCCATGGGCCCCATAATGCTGATGGCCTGCCGCACGCACACCCATCCGGCCTTCTCGGCGCGATCCGACCTCCGCGCGCCGAGGTTCTGGCCCACCATAGACGTGGCAGCAGCCCCAAACGCCAGCCCCGGCATGAACGAGATGCCCTCCGTGCGCACGCCGATGGTCAGCGCGGCCACGGCAGCGTTGGCGTTTGGCAACCTTCCCAACACGTACACGAACGCCATGCTACCACCGGTCCTCAGCAGTGCCTGCAAGGCGCTCGGGATGCCGATGCTCAAGATGCGCGTGAACCACGCCCAAGACGGCCGCATGCTTCCGGAAAGCGCGCCTGCCAACGGACACCGAAGCAGGTAGTAGAGCGACGCAATGCAGCCGGCAGTCCGCACGATGTCGCTGGAGATGGCCGCGCCAACCACACCAAGGCGTGGAAACGGCCCGTGGCCCAGAATCAGCCCGTAGTCGAAGAGGACCGCCAGGGCGTTGACGCCCATCATGATGCGCATTGGCGTGCGGGTATCGCCCAAGCCGCGGAATATGGCGCCTATCACGATGAGGAACGAGAACGGCACCAGCGCGATGCAGATGATCCGGATGTAGGCGAGGCTTAGGTCCAGCACCCGGCCGCGAGCGCCCATCTCCTGCAGCACGGGATTGCTGATTGCCAGTAGCACGAGCGTGGCTATCACGGACGCCACAACGCCCATGATGAGCGACTGTCTTGCTGCTTCCTCGGCATTTGCGGTGTCCCGCGCCCCCGTGAACCGAGCCACCAGCGCCGTGGTCCCCACCACAACAGACATCATGATGGAGAAGACCATCATCAAGATCTGCTCCGCGAACCCGATGGCGGCGATCGAATCGCCGGAGCCCAGCCTCCCGACGAAGAGGGCGTTGATAAGGCCGGTCACCGTCATCAGCACGTTGGCGATGAGCGTTGGCCAGGCCAAGCCCCACACCGCGCGCGGGATGCTGCCAGACGTGATTGAGGCCACCTGTTGCATGCCCGGTGGCCCCACCTCTTCTAACTCCGCTTCTATCTCTTTCTCACTAGCGTCCATCAGCTCTCCCACCGTCTGCTAACGACCCCCGATACTGCTTTGTTCGCGCAACGCCGGACATTCACCTGGCGGCATGCCCTCGGGAGGCAGGACGAAGCGGCCACGAGGCGGAACCCGTTCAGTGAACGGCGCCTCTGCGCCCATGGAGGTATGGATGCTAATGGCAATGCTCCCCGCTGCTCTCGTGTTCTGTCTGCCGCTGCTCGGGGCCCCATCGCCACAGACGCCAGGCGCGCTCAATGTGCGAGACTTCGGCGCCAAGGGAGACGGCGTTACAGACGACACCGCCGCCTTCCAAGAAGCCCTAGATGCCGCCTCTCAGGCCGGTGGCGGCGTAGTCTTTGCTCCCACCGGGCGCTACGCGATCAGAGGCCATCTGTCGATTCCGGCGGAGGTGTGCCTTCAGGGCACTTGGCAGGCTCCACCGTCTCACACCGGCATAAGGGACAGAAACGGCCGCAAGCCTGAGTATGGGACCGTGCTGCTGGCTTACGAGGGCGCCGGCAAGGAGGATGGCGACCCGTTCATCTCCCTAACGAACAACTCCGCGCTGCGCGGCGTGGTGATCTACTACCCCGAGCAGGACGCGGCGGGCCCTCCCAAGCCATACCCCTGGGCAGTCCGCATGCGTGGCAACAACCCCGCCGTCGAGAACGTGGAGCTGCTCAACCCATATCAGGGCATAGATGCCAGGCAGAACCAACGCCACCTCATCCGCAACGTGCACGGTCAGCCGCTGCGAAGGGGCGTGTGGGTGGACGACATCTACGACATTGGCAGGATCGAAAACGTCCACTTCAACCCTTGGTGGTCGATGCAGCCCAAGCTGTTTGACTGGCAGATGGCAAACGGCGAGGCGTTTATCTTCGGCCGCAGCGACTGGCAGTACGTTCTGAACACCTTCTGCTTCGGCTACAGGGTTGGCTACCGGTTCGTGCAGGGCCCCCGGGGCGTGTGCAACGGCAACTTCCTGGGCATCGGCGCGGACGACTGTTGGAACGCGCTCGTGGTGGAGGACAGCGCCCCCTTCGGCCTGCTCATCACCAACGGCGAGTTCGTATCGTTCCACGGCCCGGAGCCAATTCAGGTGCTGGTTGGTCCAAAGAACAGCGGCGTGGTGCGCCTGGTGAACTGCGCCTTCTGGGGCCCCAACAAACAGATCGCCAGGGTTGATGGCACAGGCACCGTTGGCTTCAGCGACTGCACCTTCATGCAGTGGGATAAGGACAAGGAGGGCCGACCGGCGATTGAGGCGCTCGGCGGGTCACTGCTGGTGCGCGGCTGCGACTTCCGCGATGACAAGGTGCAGGTGAAGCTTGGCGAGAGGGTGCAGCGCGCGGTCATCACGGGCAACATCCTGCGCGGCGCGGAGCGAATCACCAACGCCAGCAAGGGCCAAGTGAAGATCACCGACAACGCCGGGGGATAGCCCAACGCGGCGGGCAGTCCGCCTCTCGTCACCCGAGGAGCGTAGCGGAATGCGCATACGGATCCTTTCTCTGGCGCTAATCACCGTGCTGGGCAGAGCTTGGTGCGCATCCGCGCCTCGCCCATCCCCCACCGAGGAGTTCGTCGGTCCGTTCGCAAGCTGGCGGAACGTCAGGACCCAATACGGCGCCGTGGGCGATGGCAGGGCGGATGATACGGCCGCCATTCAGCGCGCCCTAGACGACCTACGCGAGCACAAGGCCTTCTGCGTGCTCTACTTCCCCAGAGGCGTCTATCGCGTAACCGACACCTTGCACACGGATCGCGCCGCCCACACCGACTGCCTGGGAGTCTCCGTGGTGGGTGAGGGCCCTGCCACCACCGTAATCCGCTGGGACGGCAAGCCCGGCGGCACCATCTTCCGATACGACGCCTGGTATTCGCGGATCTCCCGCCTGACGCTAGACGGCGCCGGCAGGGCCGGAGTCGCCCTTGCGTACGGACCCGCCTTCTCCACCTACAACGAAACGTCCGATATGGTGTTCAGAGACTGCGCCACCGGCATGCAGATGGCCACCGGCGACAACGGCCAGGCCGAGAACGCAGTGCTCAGGTGCCGGTTCCTCCGCTGCTCCAACGCCGGCCTTACCACCGTCAACTTTAACTCCATGGATATCTGGGCGTGGTATTGCCGTTTTGAGGATTGCGGCTATGGGATGTACAACGGCGCTGGCAACTTCCACGCCTACCACTGCCTCTTCCTCCGCTCCAAGAAGGCAGACATCGGCACGCAGAACCTGATGGTGTTCTCCTTCGCAAACAACACATCCATCGGCTCGCGGTGTTTCTTGGATTTCGCCACTGGGCACACGTGGGGTTCGCCATGCTCGGTCACGGGAAACCGCATCATCGATCCCACCGGTGACGTGGCGATACGGCTGGGCAACGCCGGGCCGTACTTGGTGGCGGATAACGTGATTCGCTCGCGGCCAGGCGCCAAGGGGCCAGTGCTGGAGATGACTTGGGGAGACCAGCTGTTGGTGGGCAACACGTACACGGTTCCCGACCCCGTGAAGGAGGCCGGCCGCTTCCGCCGCGTGGATGAGCGGGTCGTCTCGCGCGCCACCATCGATGCCAGGCCGCCTGCGCTTCCCCCAACTCCGCCCAACCGCCATCGAAGGGTGTTCGACGTAGCGATAGCCGCCGACGCAAACGCGATCCAGCACGCCATAGACGCTGCCAGCAAGCTGAAGGGGCAGCGCCCGATCGTCCACCTGCCACCTGGTACATACGCAGTCACCCGCACGCTCACCGTCCCACCCGGCGCAGACCTGCAGCTTGTGGGCGACGGCGGCGCAGAGACCGCTACTGTCCTTCGATGGACCGGCCCGAACACGGGCGTCGTGCTGCGGCTGGCCGGCCCAAGCAAGGCAACCGTGCGTGACCTCATGATAGACGCAGGCGGGGGCACGGGCATCCTCATCGATCGGTGCGACCAGCCTGGCGGCCTTGTATTTGCGGACCAGGCCAACCTCCAGGGCAAAGGCGAGGAGAACGCTCCTCGCGCGGGCCTTCTGGTGAACGGCGTAACCAACAGCGACGCCATGCTCCTCTGTCTCCAGGGCGGCACCTGCCAGACCTGGGTGGACGTTCGCGGCAGGGGCGGCGTGACCAGCCGCGGCCAGGTGAATGTGTACGCGGGCGCAACCGGCACCTCGGAAGCGCAGTACTCCGTGGAGCGCGGCGGCCGCCTGGTGGTGCGCAGCGTGTACCACGAAGTGAGCGGAAAGAGCCCCCAAGGCGTGCTTCTGAGAGACAGCGGAGTCTTGTCCATAGATGCTACGCGCTTCTCGTACAACACCACCGCCGACCGGCCGCTTATCAAGGTGGACGGCTTCCGCGGTGACTTCGCGATCCTCACTGGGCTGCTTCTGCCTGTGGGCTCGGAGCACACGGCGCGGGTGGAGATAACTGGCAGCGGCGACAAGACCAACGTGCTGTGTGCGGCGAACCTGTTTTGGCAGAACGGACCCGCCGTCTCCGCCGATGCGGTGTGGCGCAACGCCGCAACACCTCCCGCCCACGCCGCCATGCTGCTCTGCAACGAGAACCTGGCGCACGGCGGCGCGGAGTCGCACAGCGGGTATGCCCCCATCGATAACCGTGGCGCCGCGAACGACGCCTTCATCCAACGAATGCTGAAGCCCCTCCGGACCGCCCGCATGCGGTTGCCGGAAGCCACAGCGTCCGCGGCCACAAGCGTTCAGATACACCGCGTCATATGCAACGCAGGGCGCGGCGGCGTGTGCATGGAGCTGCGCGCAGACTAGCCCGGGGCACAGGAGCAGCGTGGTGAGACCGGAAGATGAGAGTTGAGAGACCAAAGCCCGGGAGGCCTTAAGTGAACGTCATCGTCATCTGCACCGACAGCATGCGGCCCGATTGCTTGGGCTGCTACGGCGGCCGGGTTCATACCCCCAACATCGATCGCCTCGCCGCCGAAGGCGCCATCTTCGACCACGCGTACAGCGAGAACCTCCCCACCCTACCCACACGAACTGCTTGGTGGACCGGCCGCTACCTCTTCCCGTTCCGCGGGTGGGAGCCGCTCGCCAACAGCGACTACACCCTCGCCGAGGTGCTCTGGAGCAGGGGCTACACATCCGCCCTCATCGCCGATACCTACCACATGCATAAGCCCATCTACAACTACGGGCGCGGCTTCGATACCGTGGTGTGGGTCCGTGGCCAGGAGTACGACGATTGGGTTGTGGATGACGGCCGGCCCATCGACCTCAATGCCACCCACCGCCTGCGCGGCGACGAGAGCGACGCCCTCTGGGAGCCTCGCTTCCGCCAGTACATGCTGAACACCAGCGATTTCCGTACCGAGGAAGACTACTTCGTGGCGCGCGTGGTGAAGGAGGCCATAGCGTGGTTGGAGCGAACCACCCAACGCCAGAAGGACAACCTGTTTCTGTGGGTGGACTGCTTCGATCCGCATGAGCCGTGGGATCCGCCGGAGCCCTACAGAAGCATGTACGATCCCGGTGGGCCGGGCCAGCTTCTGATGGATCCGGTGCCTGGCCCGGTCGATGGCTATATGACGCCCCAAGAGGTGGCACGCACAAAGGGCCTCTACGAGGGCGAGATCGCCTTCGTTGATAAGTGGCTGGGCGTGCTCCTAGACCGCATCCGCGAGCTGGGCCTGTATGACAATACCCTGATAATGCACACCGCCGACCACGGGGAGCCGTTCGGAGAGCACGGAATCATCCGCAAGGCTAGGCCGTGGATGTTCCAAGAGCTGGTGAGCATCCCGTGGATCATCCGCCACCCCAACGGCTTGGGCGCCGGCAAGCGCATATCCGCCTTGGTTCAAACCGTGGACATGATGCCCACCATTCTGGACTTCCTGGGCATCCCAGGCCCGTTTGAGCTCCCGTTCCTTGCACCGCGCAGGGGCGAAGACGCCTTCCCCCAGGATATGCCGATCGCATCCCGCCGCGTGGAGCTCACGGGCAAGAGCCTCCTGCCGCTTCTGCGAGGCGAGGTGGATCAGATACGCAACTATGCCTTCAGCGGACAGAACAGCGAGCAGTGGAGCATCCGCGACGAGCGGTGGAGCCTGCTCCTTCCCATGGACGGCCAGCCCCGCATGCTGTTCGACCGCCAAGTGGACCCCAAGGAGCAAACGAACATCGCCAGCGAACAGCCGGAGGTGGCCGATAGGCTTGAGCTGGCCCTGCGCCGCTTTGCCGCCAGCCTCAGGGAGTGACGAACAGGCGGCGTGTGGCAAACACAAGAAGGCCCTCCGGGTGGCTGGAGGGCCTTCTTGCTGGGTTCGGCGCTGGAAGCGCGGCGAGAGGAGGGATGGACCGGCTGGACGAAGCCCTGCACGTGAACCTGCGTGGATGCCCGAGACGCCGTGCGACTTCCACCAATAGAGTTATCGGGAGCGGGGGACCGAAAGTTCATGGGCAGGGCGTGGACGCCCATAGGTTGGGCAAGCCCGGCGGCGTGCTCGCCACCCCTATGCCGGCGCAAGCAGCAGACTGCGATGGCATGGCTTCCCCCAAAGCTTTGGGGATGACGCCCCGGGCGGCATCATCCCCATCCGTGAGCCCTTGCCGCAGGGCAAGCCGATGAGCGCCAAAGCGCAAGCTAGGGCCGCTGGCGCTCGGTCAGCGGCCCAGGTGCGTTGAGATCAGCTCAACCGAGCTTGCGCAGGTATTCCACCGCACGGCGCACATCGCCCATTGCGTCTGCGCCCACCTCGCGCTCTATGGCGTAGTAGCCGCTGTACCCGTGCTCCTTGAAGATGGAGTGCAGCACCGGCCAGTTGGTCATGCCGCTGCCGAGCGGCACCTCCTCGCACGAGCCGTCGGGGTTCAGCACGGAGTCCTTGGCGTGCACGTGAACCACGTATGGGATGAGGGTGCGCAGTCCCTGCACTGGGTCGAACGCCCGCATCGCCGCCTCGTAGTCGAACGGAACGCCACGCGCTTTGGCGATGTGCGGGGGCCAAAGCAGGAGGTTGGCAGGGTCGAAGTTAACGCGGAGGCCAGGGCTGTTCACCTCCTCTATCATGGCGCGGACGATTGGCGGCGGCTCCGGGCCCGTCTCAACGGCAAGCGTGGCGCCGATGCTGGTGCCGTGGGCGGCTATCTCACCCAACGCGTCTCGGAAGCGCGCCCACCTCGGGCTCGACCTGTCCTCCGGCATAATGCCGACGTGCGCCATCCAGATTCCGCCCGATACGTCCGCAGCCGCCTCGTTCACGCGCTTGGCGGTGGCAATGTGCTTACGCAGATCTTTCTCCTCGCCCAGATCAACCTCCCCGCCCCAAGCGATGAGCGCGGAAACCTCCAGCCCATACTCCCTGATGCGTCTGAGCACCTCCTTCCGCTCGGCGCTCGTTTTGTCCGCCAGGCCAAGCGCACCAAAGGCGCCGATGTGTACGCCCTCTACGCCCAGCTCTCTGGCCACCTCCATCCCCCTATACGGGTCCACTCCACCGGTAGTTGGGATGATCGCAATCTTCACGGCATGCTCCCTTCAGGTCTTCTAGCCGGTTGAACGCTTATGCCCCCGCAGGCACTAGGTAGACGCGGTCCACCCACACCGCGGTAACGCTCGGGTTGGCGGCGGGGGCGGCCCATATGCGTTGATCCAGGTTCGTCTCCACCGTGCCCAGCAGGTACGACTTGTACCCCTCGGTATCCACGTCCGCCACCTTGGGGGCAATGCTTGCCTCATCGGTTTTGGTGCCGGTGTCGTATACGCCGGCGGTGAAAGCCGTGTCGTTGGGGTTTGCGTTCTGGGCCTTCTCCACGCGAACAACGGCGTACACGTTCCACTTTCCGCTCGTCGCCCGGCGCTCGAGGTTGGAGACGGGCAACTGGAACGCCCACTCCCTGTGGCTGCCGGGCATGCGCACCGCCATCCCGTCCGACGCGGCAGGGTCGTGGCGGACCTCAGCCAATGAGCCCTCTCCGTACAGGCTCGCCAGGCCCTCTTGGCCGTCCACGCTGGTGCGGGCATCGGCGCCGGGTATGTCTTTGGGCGGCGGCAGCGGATTGGCCGGGTCCGGCGGGTCCACCGCGAAACGAGCGACGAAGGCTTGCGGCGTCAGGCCGCTTTCGTTCACGTGCGTCATGGGCGTCCAGCCTGCTGGTCCGGGACCGGTAGCCACCGCGAGCCACTCATCTGCCACAGCCTTCCGGGAGAGCGGCAGGGGCCACTTTGCGTTGGCCGAAACGCACTCCTGCCGCAGCTGGGTCCACCTCTGCAGAAAGGCATACCGCACGGGCAGATGTCCGATTCTCACGCGCCACAGCAGGTCTGAGTTGCCCTTTACGGCGGCCTCGGCCGACTGCCACAGCTGCTCCGCCTTGCTGAGCGTGGAGAAGTCCAGGAACGGGGCTGACGGCGAGTTGTAGCAGGTGAGGTACACCCCCCGCGACTTCTGGTACAGCAGGTTCATGTACTCCTGGATGAAGGGAGCCGCCTTGCCGTAGTAGCCGTTCAGGAACTCGGAGATGAGCTTGCGGTCGTCTTGGTACGGGTTCCAAAGGAGGCGGGCCAGGACCCAGGCGCGCAGCTCCGCCATTTCGCCGCCGTTGGACTGGTAGGCGCCCTGCTCAAAGACGCCCTTGACGCCGTTCTGTTGGAAAAAGCGCACGTTGGGGCCAAGCGAGTACCAGTTGGGGTGCGGCAGCGGATAGTGGGCGAAGTTGGTGGTGTAGTCCCATATGTACAGGCGGTTGCAGATCTTGCCCCAAGCGCGGAGGTCGTCTCCGAACGACTTGTTGCTCTCGTCCTCCAGCGGCGCGCCGAAGTTGCACTCGATGGAGCAGAGGCGGACGATGACGTTGGGGCAAGGGCGGATGGTCTTGGGGGCCTTGCGCGTGTACTGGTACGCCAGCGTATCTATGGCGACGTTGGGGAACTCCGGGGCGATCTTCTCGGCCACGTAGTTCACCAATGCAAGCATGGATCCGGCGTGGCTGCCCTCGCGATCGTCCAACGCCTTGCACTCCGGGCATTCGCACGCGCCGTACCAGTCGTTCTGCGACACGGAGACGATGCTGGCCTCCGGCGACTCGCGGATCCACTCCTTCACGCGCTGCACTATGAAGTCGCGCAGCTGTGGGTTGGTGGTGCAGAGCTGTGCGCCCTCGCTGGTGCGCTTGCCGTTGATGAGGCTGAACCACTCGGGGTGCGTGGCGAAATACTCTTTGGGCGGCACAAGCGAGTAGAACGTGTGCACAAAGCCCTTGTAGATGATCTTGCCGCCGCGCTCCTCGGTAAGGTTGGCGCTTTGGCTGTTGGAGTAGTTGCGGGCGGCCCAGTCGCCGTCGAAGGCGAGGAACCAGAAGGGATCGCGCGCTTCGAAGGCGGGCTTGGCATCCACCGCCAGGTCGCCGATCTCCAAGGTCCGCTTCTTGGGGATGGTAGACGCCCACGGTGTCCACCAGCGTACTCCGCACTCATCCTGTAGGAAGTGGTAAACGGCGTAGAGGGTGCCCCTGGGCCTGCCGCCAGCCAGCAAGAGGTGTTGCCCCTTGGTCCGGATGGCGAGCTGCTCGCCACCGAAAGCCGCCAGGTTCACCTCCGGGAACAGCGCCTTGGCCACTGGCCCGGGCCCGACTATGATCGCGGACGGGGGCGCGGTTGCGCTCTCGTCTCTTATGTCAAAGGTAGCGCCGGTGATCTGCCTAAGGGTGGCGGCCAACTCGTCGGCCGCGTGACGCTCTGCGGGCGTGGCGCCTGGCTGGCGCACGATGACGCACCGCGCTTTCCCACCTTCCGCCAACCGCATTTTCGCCTCCACTCCGCCGGTGGCCACCACGAAGACGGCAACAACGCACAGCCACACCGGCGTTAGCTTGCCAAGGTAACGCTGCATAGGCGATCCCTCCGTTGCCTGGCGGCCGTGTGGGTCCTCACCCCATCGCGCGGACGGGATGAGGACACCAAACGGACGGCTGGGCATGGCTCTTGCGCGCCTCTGCTACGAAGTCCAGCCCTTGCGAGGCTCGCGCGACAGGAAGTCGTTGGCGCCGGGGCTGTTTGTGATCTGGCCGGAATCGCCGTCCCACAGGATCTGCCGGCCCTGGCCGGTCTTCAGCGCCACCACACCCAACAGCATGGTTTCGGTGAGCGGGCCGGCGTACTCGAACGGCGAGCTGGCCTTGGCGTTCCCCTTGATGGCCTCGATCCAGTTCATCCGGTGGCCGGTGGTGATGCGCGGCATGGTCTTGGGCACCTTCTGGGCCTCGTCCATCAGCGACGTGGGGAACAGCCTGGGGTTGGCGCCGTACGTCTCGTGTAGCAGAATGCCCCTCTCGCCAACCAGGATGGCGCCGCCGCCTCTGGGCAGCTGCACCTCGCTGGGCAGGGCATCTGGGCGCGGGGCCATCAGCCCGCCGTCGTACCAGGTCATCGTTACGGGTGGCTGTGGGCCGCGAGCTGGGAAGTGATACACCACCTTCATCGCCAGGGGAAAAGAGGCGGGTTCGCCGTCCGCATCTGGGCCCCAAGGGGTGGAAGTCGCCTCGATGGCGGTGGGGTACTTGAGCCCAAGGGCCCAATACGGGTGGTCAATCAGGTGAGCGCCCATATCGCCGAGGGCCCCGCAGCCCCAATCGATCCAGCCGCGCCAGTTGAACGGGTGGTATATGGGGTGGTAGGGCACCTCCGGGGCGGGGCCGAGGAACAGATCCCAGTTCAGGCCTTCCGGAACAGGGTAGTCGCCACCCATGGCCTGGGCAAGCACAGTCTGGATTCGGCGCATGTTCCATCCGCCGGACGCGCCCTGGGAGCCGGCCCCTGCGGCGGGCTTGGTGGGGCGCGGAATGCCCTGCGGCCAGATGGGGCGATCGGTCCACACGTGCACCTCGCGGACGGGACCAATGATGCCGGCTTGCACCCACTCGCAGATGAGGCGAGCGGAGTCGCTTGAGTGGCCCTGGTTGCCCATCTGGGTAACCACCTTGGTTTTCGCCGCCAGCTCTCGGAGGTCGCGGGCCTCCCTAACGGACCACGTCAGCGGCTTCTCGACGTACACGTGCTTGCCCAGCTGCATGGCGGCCTTGGCCACCGGGCCGTGCATGTGATCTGGCGTGGCCACCAGCACCGCATCGATGTCCTTTTGCTCGTCCAGCATCTTGCGGTAGTCTGCGTACCGCTTGGCCTTGGTGAAGGCGTCTCTCAGCTTCGCCGCGGTGGGGTTGTTGCCCCTGGTTCTGGAGGCAAGTGACCTATCGACGTAGCCGAAATCCACGTCGGCCAGGGCAACGATGTTCTGACCGCCAGCGATCAGCTCGGTGGCGTCCGACATGCCCTGCCCCCCGCAGCCCACAACCGCAACGTTCACGGTCTCGCTGGGCGGCTGCTGGCCCAGCACGTGACTGGGGATGATCATTGCGCCGATCGCGGCGGCCGTGCCGGCGGCCACGAACTCGCGCCGGGTCATCTTCTCTTCAGGCATCTTGTGCCCTCCCATTGGTCTGGAATGCGGTAGGCCCGCGTTTGGCCAGCGCCGGTCGCAGCGCCAGCACACGCGCGCCGATGTCAGGACTGTATTCGACACGCGCAGGGCCACTATACCTGCCTGGCGCGAAAAAGGCGGGAAAGAAAGGCAGGCAGATGGAGGCGCAGCCCGCTCGCCGTCTCGACCAACCGACAGCAGCACTCGGCTTGGGCAGGTCAAACAAGGCGCGACCGAAGGGCGTATACAGCAAGCGCCGCCCGGCTGGTTAGGCCAAGCTTGGTGAGCATCCGGCTGATGTGGTTCTTCACGGTCTGGTCGCTCAGCCCGAGGCGTACGGCGATCTCCTTGTTGCTGAGTCCCTCTGCAACCAAGGCCGCCACCTCTATCTCGCGGGCGGAGAGCTCGGTGGAGCCCACGTCCATCGAGAGGCCGCGCCGCACGGAGCCTATCCAGTGCGCGGTGAGGCCAGGGCCGGCCCAGTGCTGACCGCCGGCCACGGCCCGCACGGCCTCCACCAGCGTCTCTGGGACGCTCGACTTGGGCACGCACCCCCATGCAGACGCCCGAAGCGCGGTGAGGCAGCACTCGCGGAGCTGGTTGACGGCGTCGTCGCTGAGCCGGAACTGCCGTGACCCACTGAGGAGGGAACGAACGGTGCACTCTTCGTCGGTGTGGTCCACCATGACGATGGTGCGGCATTCGGGGTGGACTGCGGCAACCCTGCTGAGCAACTCGCCATCGGGTCTGCCGCGGAAGCGCGCGTCAACGATGAGGATATCCGGCCTGCAGCGAGCCACGCAATGCTCCACTTGCGATGGGTCGTTGAGGATGGCAACCAAGCGGCAGTCCGGGCACGCTTGCAGCGCCGTGCTCACACCAAGGGCGAGAAGCGGCTGTTCCAGTGCCACCACGATGGACACGCTGCCAGCGGGGAGGTGGGGTTCGCCCTGTTCGGTGCTTTGGTCTGCGCACATCTCCGTGCTGACACCAGTTTACGAGGCCGGTAAGGCACCGCCGTTGTCCTGAGAGCGGGCGGCTACATATCCGGTGGAAGGGTGGCAAGCTGGGCAGCTGAGAAGACAGGGCCATCCTTGCATACGTACACCGGCCCCACGTTGCACCTACCGCACTTGCCGAACCCGCACTTCATGCGGTTCTCAAGCGTGGTGTAGATTCGCTCTGGCGGAAAGCCCAGCTTGGCCAGCGTTTGCAGCGTGAGCTTTATCATGATGGGGGGGCCGCACAGTACCGCGTAGGTATCATCGGCGGACGGGGCCATCTTCTCGAGCACCGTTGGGATGAAACCTATCTCGCCCTTCCAGTCGGGCGTCTCTCCGCCGGGGTCAACGGTGCACACGCAACGCAGGTCCGGGCGCCGCTCCCACTCCGCGACCTGCTGCTTGTAGACCAGGTCCGCAACGCTTCTGGCGCCGTTGAGAATGGTGATCTCCTTGAACTGGTCTCGCAAGTCGAGGCAGTTCTCGAAGATGGAGCGGACCGGTGCCATCCCGATTCCGCCGCCGATGAAGAGGAGGTTATGGCCCACGAACGTCTCGATTGGGAAGCTGTTGCCGTAGGGACCGCGGAAGCCCAGTGTATCGCCCACCTCCGCATCTCGGAGGGCGGTGGTAACCCTGCCCGCCAGTTTGAAGCTGCACTCCACGTACCCCTTTCGCGTTGGCGGGCTGGCGATGCAGAACACGCACTCGCCGTCGCCGAAGGAGGAGTACTCCGCGAACTGGCCGGCGCGGAATGTGAACGCGTGCGCCACGTTTGGGTCCTTGAACGTCAGGCGCAAGGTGCGTACGTCGGGGGTTTCGTCGGTGATGGCCTCCACCGTAACGAGATGTGGCTTGTAAGCGTTATCCATTGGCTGCATGGTTGGGCCTAGCCAGATGTGGCGAACTGGGCGGCAGCTTGGTGTATGTCCATGCCCACGGGGCAGTGAGAGATGCAGCGACCACAACCCACGCAGAGCGGCCTACCCAGGCTGGCAACCGAGTATGAGAGCTTGTGCATAACCCTCTGTCGGAAGCGAGCTGGCTGGTTTGGGCGCGGGTTATGGCCGGATGTGTGCTTGGTGAACATTTCGAGGCCGCAGGCGTCCCAAGAGCGCAGGCGGACGCCGCTCCTGGCGCTGGCCTCGTCGGCTATATCAAAGCAGTGGCAGGTGGGGCAAACGGAGGCGCAGCACGCACACCCTAGGCAGCGCGCGGCGATGGCGGCCCAGCGAGCGTCGGCGAAGGCCGCCTGAAGCTGCTCATCCACGCCATCCAAAGAGGCCCGCTGCAGCTTGGGGGGGGCGGCGGCCCGCGCCGATGCAGCATCGGTGAAGAGCGATGCGTGTGCTGCCACAAGCTGGCGACCTTTGTCGGTCACAGCTTCCGCAAGGTATCCGCCCTCGGCTGGGAGCAGAAGCAGGTCGCTGCCGTAGGACGAATGGGGAGAGAGGCCAACGGCGGTGCAGAAGCAGTCGTCGTCCGCGCGGGCGCATCCCACGGCCACGATGGTGGCGTTGGCGCGACGTGCGGCGTAGAAGGGGTCCGTTGGGTCGGCGAGGAACACGGCATCAAGCAAGGCTATGCCAGCTGCATCGCACGGGCGGACGCCAAGCAGCACCAGCTTCTCCGCCGGAAGCGGGGGATCGGTCAGCTCAACGTCAGTGCCGCGGTAACGGAACCTCAACAGCGGCTCTGTGGGCGGGAACAAGTGCTCCTTTGGGGGGAGCTGGGTGTTCACCCGCGGCATGGCCAGCTCCTCTGCGGATGCCAGCCTTCGGAAGCGAGACGGCCCCGGCCCCGCAGATGGCGCGACGACGGAAACGCCGGACGCCATGATGGCCCCCGCGAGGGCTCCAAGGTCTTTGAGCATCTTGGGCGTCTGGCTCATAGGATGAACTCCTCGGGATCCTCCGGCCGGAACGTAGAGAGGGGTGGCAGCGCCTGTGGGTCCGCCCCCGAGACGGAGCCAAGCTCACGTTGCACCACGTCCGCCAGGAAGCTCTGTATGAGGTCAAGCCGAATGCCTTGCGGGCACGCTCGCACGCACTCGCCGCACCCCACACAGCGGCCGGCAAGGTGCAGCGCCCTGGTCACCTCCCAAGATAGGGCGCCCTTCCAATCGGAGCCGGGCGCCAGGTACTGGGGCTGGTTGCGATCGGCGGCGCAGATCTGGCAGTAGCACAGGGGGCACACGGCGCGGCAGGCGTAACAGCGCACGCATCGCGATAGCTCCGCGCGCCAGAAAGCCAGCCTCTGGGCGGGCGACATGGCCATCAGCTCGGCCAGCTCCGCCTTCACCCGCTGAGAGGCTGGGAAGCTCGTGGGCTCGGTGCCCGGCGCCTCCGGGCGGCTCACCGCCCCGTCGGCGGATGCCAGCACGTCGCATATGTGTGGAGTGTGGAGCTCGCACGCGCCGCACTTATCCGCCAGCTGGCCGCACTCGCCCCGGACGCCGTGGCACTCAACGCCGATCAGCTTCACCCGCTGGCGGTCAAGCTGCGATTCCTGCATAAGCGCCACCGCCGCCCTGGCGTCGCAGCCTTTGACAACAACGGCCACCTTGCCATTGGCGCCGATCCGCTCGCCGGTTAGGTAAGTGGTGAGGTTGTGCACACACCTATCGTTCCAGACCAGGCGCTCAGCTTCGGCTGGAGTTGACACGAACCCCGGGACGACGGTGCCATTGGGCGTCTGAACGTAGCCAATCACCAGCTCCGCGTCGCCGCCCTCCAGAAGCTCCCGGGCGGCCTGCCGAACTCCGCGCTCCGCCAGCTCCGTATCGATGGCCGGCATGCCGCCAGCGGTCTGCTCGGAAGATGACTGCAGAACGGGAGCGGCTTCGGATGGCTCGGCGTACAATTTGAGGGGACCCAATGCCCGCACGGCGTCAACGGTAAGGTTCACCAGCTCCGCCCACTTGTTGCCCTCGGCGGCCGACACCCAAGCGAACCTCACGCGGTCCGGCTCCAAGCCAAGCAAGTTCAGCAGCGAGTTGAACACGAGGTAGCGGCGGCGGGCGTAATAGTTGCCCTTGGTGTAGTGGCAATCGCCGGGGTGGCAGCCGGACACCAACACGCCATCTGCGCCCTGCTCCAACGCTCGCACTATGAAGCGCGGGTCTATGCGGCCGCTGCAGGGCAGCCGAATGATGCGGACGTTTGGGGCGTAGGTACGCCGGCTGGTGCCCGCCAGGTCCGCGCCGACGTACGTGCACCAGTTACACACAAACGCCACTATCCGCGGTTCCCAAGACTCGGACAACGATGTATCTCCATTCGGGGATCGCGTCCCCTCCGTTCTAGCGCTCACGGACCGAGGGCGCTAAGCCTCCACGGGCGCCAGTGCGGCGATCTGGGCGTAGATCTGGGTATCCGTGAAGCCAGCCAGCTCAACCGACCTGCTGCGGCAGGCGGCAACGCACGTTCCACAGCCGGTGCATATGCCGTGATTCACGCGGGCCACCTTTCTATCCGGTTTGCCCCTTACTTGCAGCACGGCCTCCTCTATGGCGCCGGACGGGCACACGCGCTTGCACTCGAAGCAGCCGGCGCAAGTGCGCTCGTTCACGGTTGCCACCAGCGGTTCGCGCTCAAGCTCTTCGGTAGCGAAGGTGGCCAGCACCTTTCCGGCGGCCGCCCCCGCCTGGGCAACCGTCTCCGGAATGTCCTTGGGGGCCTGGCATGCACCGGCCAGGAACACCCCGGCCCTGCTGGTCTCAACGGGCCTCAGCTTCGGGTGGGCCTCGCTGAAGAAACCGTAGCCGTCGTACGCGATGCCCAGCTTCTGGGCTATGTTGGCGGCGTCCGGCTGCGCCGTTATGGCGGTGGCCAACACCACCATGTCCGCCTCAACCTCAATCTGAGAGCCGGAGAGCGTATCTGCGCCGCGCACCACAAGCTGGCCCCCGCGCTGGTACACGCGCGACACGCGGCCGCGCAGGTACATCGCGCCCTCTTCCTCGATGGCTCGTCGCACGAACTCGTCGTACTTCTTTCCGCCAGCGCGCACGTCCATGTAGAACACGTACGCTCTGCCATCGTGCACCTTGTGCTTGTACAGCATGGCGTGCTTGGCGGTGTACATGCAACATATCTTGGAGCAATACTCTCTGCCGTGGGCTCTATCTCTGGAGCCCACGCATGAGATGAAGACGATGCTCTTCGCTTCCTTGCCGTCCGAGGGGCGAAGAACCTTGCCGCCAGTGGGTCCCGATGCACTGAGTAGCCGCTCGAACTGGAGGCCATCCACCACATCCGGGTAGCGGCCCTGGCCGTACTCGCCGTACTCCGACCGCGGGGCGAGGTCGTAGCCGGTGGCAGCCACAATGGCGCCCACTTTTTCGGTTACCAGCCTATCCTGCTGCTCAAAATCGATGGCGCCGGCCACGCAGGCCTTCGCGCACACCTTGCAGATGCCCCGTTGGAAGTAGAGGCAATGCTCCTTATCGATGACCGGGACGTTGGGAACGGCTTGGGGGAACGGAATGTACATACCGTGGCGAGCCCCCAGGCCGCGCTCGAACTCGCTGGGTATCTTGCGGGCGGCGCACTTCTCGCAACAGACTCCGCATCCCGTGCACTTCTCTTCGTCCACGTAGCGCGCCTTGCGTCGTATGGTCACCTCGAAGTTGCCCAGGAAGCCGTCTACTTTCTCAACTTCGGAGTAGGAGTAGAGGGTAATGCGCGGGTGGTTCTTCACTTCCACCATGCGCGGCGTTAGGATGCACTGCGAGCAGTCCAGCGTGGGGAAGGTTTCGGAGAGCTGAGACATGTGCCCGCCGATAGAGGGTTCTCGCTCAACCAGCACAACCTCAACGCCGGCCGCCGCGATGTCCAGCGCGGCCTGAATGCCGGCTATGCCGCCTCCGATTACCATGGCCCGCCTGGTCACAGGCACGCGAATCGGCTCCAGCGGCAGATCCCGCCGCACTCGCTCCACAGTGGCGATCACCAAGTCGATGGCCTTGGCGGTGGCGGCCTCTCTGTCTTCGTGGACCCACGAACACTGCTCGCGGATGTTGGCCATCTCGCAGCGGTACGGGTTGAGGCCGGCCGCGGCGGCAGCACGGCGGAAGGTGCCCTCGTGCATGTGAGGGCTACAGGAGGCAACCACCACGGCGGAGAGGTTCTTCTCCCGAATGGCGTCTCGCATCAAGCGCTGGCCGGGGTCCGAGCACATGTAGCGGTAAGCAACCGAGTGAGCAACGCCCCTCACCTCGGCCGCCTCGCGCGCCACCCGTTCCACATCCACTGTGCGCGCTATGTTCTCTCCGCAATGGCACACGAAAACGCCAATCCGAGCCATGCTCTTCTATCCTCTGTTCAGAACCAGGCCCGCAAACCACGGCTCACGCAGGCACGCTTACGCCGAACCGGCCTGAGCGCCTTGCACACCTGCGCGGATGGAGCGCTCAGCCAGCCCCAGGGGAAAGCCGCTCCCTTATGCGCGGCATAGGGTTGATAAGCAGGCGATTCAGGCCCAGGCTCTCTTGGCCCAGGCCCAAAGCCACCCCCAGAAGCTGGGTGAAGTACACCACCGGGAGGTTGTGATTCACCCCGTGCGTCCTCCTGATGTCGGCCTGGCGCATCTCAAGGTTGGTTTGGCACATGGGGCACGCAACTGCCACCAGATCCGCCCCGGCTGCGGATGCGTCCGCAAGGATTCGGTGGGATAGCTCTGCGACTACGTCTGGGCGCGCCATGGCAAGCCCACCGCCGCAGCACTCGTTGGCGAAGGCCCACTCCACGCAGGTGGCACCGCACGCCCTCAGCACGTCATCCATCCGATGCGGGTGCTCCGGGTCCTCTTTCTGGATGAGCTTGCGTGGGCGGGTAATGAGGCAGCCGTAGTAGCACGCCACCGTCAGTCCCTTCAGCTTCCCATGGACCCGCTCTTCTATGGCTTTGAGCCCGACGTCGTCCAGAAGGAGGTCCAGAACGTGCAGAACCGCCACGTTGCCTTCGTACTGCACGCCGGCAGCGCGCACCTTGGCGGCCAAGGCAGGGTCCGACTCCAAATCGTGCTGGCCGTGAAGGAGGCGGCTATAGCAGGATGCGCAGGCGGCAACCACGTTGTTGCCTTGGCGAGCCGCCTTGGCAAGGTTGGCCGCGGCAAGCGAGGTTGCAAGCAAGCGGCTAGTTGAGTGCGCGGAGGTGGCGCCGCAGCAGACCCAGCCATCAAGCTCATTGAGGGAGACGCCCAGCGCGCCGAAGACCGCCCTCACAGACAGGTCGTACTCCCTTGCGGTGCCGCGAAGGGAGCAACCAGGGAAATACGTGTAGGCGCTCATCCGTTGCGCTCCAGCTGTTCCACGGCGCTGAAGATACGGGCCACCTCGTCGGCGTTAGGGGCCTTGTGGGGCATCAGGGGCAACTTGCGCTTGAGGAACATGGCCAATCCCTTGTCGACGTCTTGGAACAGGTGGCGGCTGCGCATCTTGTACAGGGCTATCGCCTCGATCTCGGAGGCTCGGCCGCGTTTGCGAACGCTATCCAAGAAGGCGGCGTTGAAAGTTGCCACGTCCCTATCCGCACGGCGGCCCGACTTGAGTGCCATGCTCTTCAGCGCATCCATTACCAAGGGAAGCTCCACCTCTTGGGGGCAGCGCGAGGCGCACGTCTCGCAGGCGGAGCACACCCATATGGCCTTTGAGTCCAGGGCGGCGTCCTCCATGCCGAGCTGCACGAGCCTCATAACGCGGGCCGGATCCAGATCCATGGCGAAGGCCACTGGGCAGCCAGCAGTGCACTTGCCGCACTGGTAGCACTTGGACGGGTCTTGGCCTGAGAGCTGCGCAACGCGGCGCGCGAAACCCTCCGTATCATTGCACAAGCGATGGATTGCAGCCATGGCACACCGATCCGCGCGGCCGGGCGGATGCTAACGCGGTCCTGCAGCGGGCGCAGGTAGGCTAGCCGTCCAACGGGGCCGCTTGTGGGCGCGACGCGCAGCGAAGCCCTAGCGGCCGCCGCACGAACACGCTCGGGTAGAATGTGAGGCACTTCACGGAAGCCTACCTATTCTATCACGGCGGGCAGCATCCGGCAACCCCACCGGAACGGTGGGCCTGCAGCCGGTTACTGCGGCAAGCCCTGCGCCCCATCCGGAAGAAACCCGCGGAGAGGTAGGTTCCCTATAGTTAGTTACCCAAGGGGTTGGCGCACTCCTTTCCGCGAGGCGTGCATATAGCGCCGGGCAAGTGGGCAGCCGCATCGTTGGCTGGGCCTTTGGGGTCTACGGCCTCAAGGGCGGCGGAGGCCACGGAGGTGCCGCATGGTCCCAGGATGCGGGCATCGGTGGCGGCACCGCGCCCTTCTTTGTGGGGAACTGCGTGTTCGTCGCCACGGAGCGTTCCGTGCGATCGTTCCGCGCTACGACGACAGCCACGGTGACCCACCGTGTCTTGGCGACCGGGCGATGGCTTCCGAATCGGCGGTTGGCTGAGACGCAGGTACCCGCGGCGGGAGCCAGGAAACAGTCGGTGAACGGACGCCCATACCGGCATCCGCCAACTGATTGCCTCCTGGAGGTGTGCTATGCGCCCTGCGTTTCGCCTGGCAGCCATCGCCCTCGCTTTCGCCACCGCCGCCGCTGCTCAGTCGGCTCCCATCCCCGATCCCGACCCGCCGCAGGTTGGGGTTACGGGCGAGCCCGGTGGAGATATCGCCTGTTACTGGGTGTTCGCGGAGTCCAGCGAGCCCATCAGCGGCATACCATCGCCCTTCGCCAACGGCGTAAGGAACGTCGCAACCGCGCTCTCAAAGCCGGCAACCGTGGTCCTGCCCCGCAACCTTGGGAGCGGCGGCAAGGTCGTTCTGCGCGTCAGGCCAGTTCCCGGCGCCGTACGGTACTACGTGCTGAAGACTACCGCCATCCCCGCCCCATCGGCAACAGTGCAGGTGCGCAAGCCGGGCAGCGGCGCCCTGTACTACTGGGTGGTGGCTCACAATGGATGGCGGCGGTCGCCAGTTGGCGGGCCTTTCGTCGCTGCCAACACGGACGCCTCCGCGCCGGACAACGTGATAACCCTGAAGCCGGTGCCGGGCGCCACCTCCTACACGGTGTACGTAACGCAGACGCCGGACCCGCCCCTGGGCCGCGGCTACTACGGCGTGGCGGAGATGGTGAAGGAGACCACCGTGACCCACAGTGGCGCCCCCGCTCACGTGCCGGCGGGCTTCCCCGCCACCCCCGCTTCGGAGCCACCCAGGGACCTGGGCCTTTACCTGCTCGGCGTTACCGGCGGAGAGGCGGTGGAGGATACCGGCCAGCCGCTACAGCTCATCCTTCCCCCAACGGTGAACGAGACCAAACAGACCACGCTGAGGATCCCTCGCGACGGAATAGGATCTCCCCGCAATGCCCTGGGTTCGCTTATTGGCATCCGGGCCGTTGGTCCCGCCTACGCGCCAGAGCCATCCTTTGCCTGGACCGGCCTCTACCCCATCTGGATGGAGACCACGGTCAACTCCGGCGGGATCAACCACTACCAGTCGCCGCCAGGTGGCGGTGGCAATTACAAGAGCACAGTGGGCACCGCTGCCATGCACCTTACATCCCGGACCCAAACGCAGATAGCGAACCTCTCTGGCTACCTAACTAGCTATGGCATGGGCGACACTATATGGCTTACGCCCCAGGTTACAATCTACGGAGGCGTGAGGGACCAGGGCGATGAGGGCACCCAGGTGCTCCGAGCGCACATCGAGCGATACGCCAAGGAGGAGCGCGCCGTGGTCTCCGCCGATGCGCCGCGGGGCTCAACGCGGGTGTCGGTTGATGCCGTGCCAGACGCGATAGGTGCGGGCAGAACCGTGATCAACCTCACCCAGTCTCACTCCTACGGCCGCATTGAGTACGTTGACAACTGCAACGCCTATGGTCTTGGCACCCAGTGGACCAAGCAGATGGAGGGCCGCTGGATCAGCTTCGACGTCGACAACCAGCCCGGCACCGGGGTCCGCCAATGGTACCAGGTGGACGAGGTCATATCGCCCATCCACCTTCGCTTCCGAGCGCTTACCACCTGGAGCTCCCACTGCAACCTTGGCTTCTCACGCTTCATCCACGATGCCAAGACCGGCAAAGGGCCCGGAGCCTACTACACCAACAAGCTTGCCAACATGACCCTGCCGCGGGACCGCGTTGCGGCAGCGGAAGAGGGCAAGTACGTCATCGCGCCGGGCACCGAACTGGCCGACCCGTACACCCAAGACGGCGCGCTGAACGTTGAGCCGCTTCGCGAGGAGTGGCACAAGGGCGATCGGCTCGTTGTGGCGGCCGGCCCGCAGAGCCATAACCAGAACATCTTCTGTGCCACCTTCGGCAGCTACATGCCGCAGGACGTCATAATGGGAATTGAGGTGGCCAACTTCGGAGATATCACGGCAAACGGCCCGGGCGTTCACATAGGCAGCGAACCGGAGACGGCAGGTTGGGCCACCGGGCTACTGGTAACGCTCCCAAACAGCGGCATGGGCAACGGGATAGAGATCAACGGCACCAAGACCCGCTACTCCGCCATAGTGGTGCCAACGGACATACCGGTGTTGCGAGCTACCGATGGCTCCGTGCCGTACCTGCAGATGAGCTCCGCAACCAACGCTCTTGAGGTGCGCAACGGCGACCGTGTGGCTGCCGCCTTCGGCCTAGGCGAGGTGCAGGTAGCACAACCTCTGCGGGCATTGGGCGGGCTGCTGCTCTCGGAGGGGGCCGCCATCACGGGCTCAGATCGCGTGCGGGGCAAGGCGCTCTTCTCCGGCAACGGCAGACAGACCCGGTTCACCATCACCTTCGCCAAGCCGTTCGATTCTGAGCCTTTCGTGCAGATCACCACGAACCAGTTCGCGCGTTGGCGCTTGGCGGAGGTGACGCGCGAGCTGTGCGTTGTGGAGTTCGAGAGCGCGCCTCCTGCCGGTGAGAACAACGTAACCGTCTGGTGGTTGGCTGTTCAGTAGCCGCATGGCTTGGTTGCAGTAGATCCGGCGGACGTACTCGATTACCCAGTAACGGTGCCCCATTGCTTGGGGCCATCGCCAGCCATGTGTTGGGGTGCCGCCCATCTCAGCGCGGAAGGCACACGGCCGGAGAACAGCGCCGTGCCGGGACGCATCGCCGTGGCGGCGCCGGTATGGTATAATGCCTGCTGAGGTGCTGCGGATGGCATGGATTGGTAAGTCGCTGGAGCTGATCTACCGAGGCGGGCCCGTGATGGCGCCGCTGATGCTATGCTCTGTGACGGCCGTGGCCGTGATGTTGGAGAGGTTCCTGGCCCTACGCCGCGCGGATGTTAACACGGCTGCGCTCATGGAGGAGCTGAAGAGCAAGCTGACCAGCGGAAAGGCGCAGGAGGCGTTGGAGCTGTGCAACGCTACTCCCGGACCGGTTGCGGCGGTTCTCGCCAAGGGGCTGAACAGCCGCCACTTGGGGCACCAGGAGATGGAGCGCCGCATGGAGGAGCAGGCCCTTGCCGAAGTGCCGGAGCTTGAGCGCAGACTCGTGTGGCTGGACACGATCATCACCGTTGCGCCGCTGCTGGGCCTGCTGGGCACCGTTACCGGCATGATTGGCGCCTTCCACGTGATCGGCAGAAGCGGCGCCAGCCAACCAACGGCGATCACGGGGGGCGTTGCCGAGGCGCTGATCGCCACGGCCACGGGGCTTACCATCGCAATCGTCACCCTGGTGGGGTACAACTACCTAACGGACAAGGTGAAGGCGCTTGTGGGGCAGATGGAGCTCAGGGCCACGCAGCTGGCCAATATGCTCGCCTCTCTGGAGGAGCGTAAAGAGGGCGAGCTGGTGTAGTGCCGCCCATCCTGTGCTGGCTGCCGGCGATGGGCAGTGCGTGTTAGCTTGGTGGGGTTAGCTCTGTATCTCGTACGCTTGGCTGAGCCGCGTAGTTGCCAGCATCGTCCTTGCAGCCGGGCTGGGCGAGGCGATTACCATGCGCCTACCCCGGCACCTTAGGGCGTAGTTGATGGCGTCTAGTATGCTAAGGCCCGTATGCTCCAGGTTCTCCACCTGAGACAGGTCCACTCTCAGGACGTCGCCTTGGAACCCGCGAGCGTAGTTCAGCAGCACGGCCCTAAGGGGGATGAGCCCTACGCCGCTGAAGTCGCCGCGAAAGACAAGCGCATTGTCGTCTTCCCTCACGCTTGCGCCGTTGTAGTTCCACTCCAACGCAGCACCTCCGAACATAACAAGCGGTCAGCCAGCGGTCTCGTCCGACAGCCTGCTGCCGATGGGGCCGTCTTGCCCAACGTACTTGTGAGACGGCTTTGAACCGTACGGCCTGGTGGATGCCGATGAGAGCTCTTCAAAGGTCATTGAGCAGATGCGCATGCCCGGATACAAGCCCACCGGTATTCTGCCTATGTTGCCGAGCTCCATCACCGCGCGGCCGGACCAGCCCGGGTCGAACCTGGGCGCGGTTCCATGAACTATGATACCAAGCCTGCCCAGGCTGCTACGGCCCTCCAGCCTGCCGAGCAGGGTTGGCGGGAGGGTTATGCTCTCGATGGTGGTGGCCAGCACAAGCTCGCCGGGCTGGATGACGAACACCTCGCCGTCCGACACGCTGATTGTGCGCATGATGGTTGCCGGGTCGAAGTGAGCCCTCACGTCGACGTAGGGCCATCGGCTGTGTTCGAACACTTGGAACTCGGAGCCCAGGCGCAGGTCAACAGAGCAAGGCCCAAGCTGCTCGTCCAGGTTGGGCGGCGGGTCGATGGATATCAGGCCCTGCTCCATGAAACGGATTATATCCTTGTCTGAGAGTATCATTGAACCACGCAGTCCTGTTGCCGTTCCCGCAACTAGCTGAGGACATTCACATTGGAGAACGCCCCCACAACAGCCACTGGCAAGTTGCCCGCCGATTACGGCACCGCCGCCCAGCAGCTGCTGGCGCTAGATGAGCACGCCTTGGCGGCGGCGATGAGCCGCTTGGCTCCCGCGGAGGCCGCCAGGCTGATACAGGCCGCACCCGCGCTCAAGGACAAGTCGCGGCTGCTGTGGGCGATGGACCGCCATAAGCGGGCGGACGTGCTGGACCAGCTGCCGGTCCGGCTTGTCGCCGCCCTGGTCCAAAACCTGGAGGACCAGAACAAGCTGCTGCTCGGCAACATCTCCATAGATACCTTCAGGCGCGTACTGGCCGCCTGTGCGCCGGCCCAGAAGTACTACTGGCTGGCCCTTGCGAATTCCTTCTTGGACGATGCTGCCAACCTCCTCACGCTCTCCGTGCCCGCCCGCGAGCTGGCTGAGATGCTGATGACAGTCCCCGAGTTCAGGCAGAACCTGAACAGATTGGCGGAGATCGAACCAGCTGGCCTGACGATTCCGCTGCCCATAAGGGACCCCAAGCTCAGGCGCATTCTTCAGACTGTCATCGACCTGGAGGAGGAAGCTTGGGGCGAGCTGATGAAGGCGGCGCTCGAGATCCAAACCTATCGTCGCGACCACCCAGAGGAGCAGGAGCTAACATCTGAGCCGATCGTGCTGCGCGAGTTCGAGACGATACCTCTGCCCAAGCTGAGGCGCCCGGTGCCCACCGCGCCGGAAGACGCGTTCCAGCCAACGGGCGTCGCCGTCGCCCGGACGGCATCGCTGCCGGTTCGGGTCTCCCTCGGCGCCGCCGTGGCGGCCCTCAGCGAGGCCGACCAGGAGAGGGTGAACCGCGAGTTCCTCGAGCTGGTGCAGGACGAGGTGGACGGCCTGGGCGGGTCTTATGCCGAGGCCGATCTGCGGCGGGCGATTGGGCGTGCGCGGTTCTACGTGCAGGTTGGCCTGGGCCATCTCTCCGGTGACGACCCCGAGGAGGCCGCCAAGCGGTTGGCAGAGACGCCAGCGCGTGAAGTGGCACGTGCGGGGATGGCGGTGCTTGAGGGGATACGCCAAGTGGCGGTTAGGCTGCGCGCTTTCCGCAGGCTCCTGGATGCGCGGCAGATGGCCTTATTGAGCGCGCTCTGCCGGCCGGACCCAGACGTTCGCTCCGAGGCCGGAGATATGCCGGTACTTCACATACAGGCCGCAGGCGGTGCCGCTCCGTCCACCACCATTCCACTGGCGGACGTTCCGGATGCCCTTTCCGATGTGGCAGACTGGGTAGCGTTGGCGCGAAGACTGGAGTCGCGGGAGCTGCGCGCGGCCCTCAGGGCGAAGACGGGCGGAGCGGATGCCGTGGCTGCCTCTCTGGTGGTGGCTCTTGCCATCTATGGCCGATGGGAAGTGGGGTTGGTGGAGCTGCCGGATGTGGAGGAGTTCCGCAGGCGCCACTATGATGCGGAGGCCGGCAGGCTTAGGCCCGGGCTTAGGGAGATGCTGATAACGCGGACACGGCAGTGGGCGGGGCAAGATGCAGAACGCGTGGAGTACGTGCTGATGGCGGCGGCCGGTCGACTTGAGCGCCTTCTGGCTGAGGTGAAGGAGCTCACAACCAAGCTGGCCAGGGGGCGCGTGTGGTTGAGCGATGCGCGCAGAAGAAAACAGCGCAAGGCCCTGAGTTGAGCCTCGCGCTGTGCCAACCGCCTGTAATAGCCTAAGCCTACCCCTACGGCCTATAGGTACTCTTTGGCGAGATAGCGCAGGTAGCCTTCCATCAGCTTCTGATCTGCGGTGGGGTTGTCGCTCTGCCGCCACATCTGCTTGGGCGTGATGGTTGCCTGGATCTTCATCCACTTGGCGTGGGTATCGGAAAAGATCCAGTTGCAGCCCTTCATGTGGCTCTGGAACCACCCTTTGCCCGGCTCCAACGCGTCGTCCAGCATCCAGTCGCCTAGGTCCGGGTAGGAACCTCGGCTCTCGAGAATGCAGATGAGGTTGGCAGGATCCTTGATCTCACTCAGCTCCCGCGGACGCATCTCGGGGTCCATCACCGAACCCTCATGGAAGAAGCCGCCGTTGTAGGCGTAGGAGTTGAGGATAATACCCTCGGCGGCGTACTGCTTGTTGGCGTTGCTCTCATCCCCGCCCGCTGGACCCGGGTTGATGACGCCACCGGTGACGGTGCCCGCCCACGTGTTGGATGGGCATACCCAAACGGTGTACGTCTTCAGGTAGCGGGCAACGGCCCTACGCCAGGTGTAGGTGCTGCCGTGGAAGTTGCCGGATGTGCGGCTGGCAGTAGGGCTAGGTGGGAAGCGGTTGAAAGGGAACGTGTCGTCCCAGTCGCCAAGGTACTGGTACAGCCCGGTGCCTATCTGCTTCATGTTGGAGAGGCACGAGGCAGCCCTGGCCTTTTCACGAGCCTGAGCGAAGACCGGGAACAGAATGGCTGCAAGGATGGCGATGATGGCTATTACCACCAGCAGCTCTATGAGCGTGAAACCCGACCTTCCTGACTTCACATGGTCCTCCCCGCCTGTCCACGCTTGGCTGCCGCAAGCTGGCTTCGGTTTTCGCAGTGTTCGCCGCGGGACAGGCTAAGCCAAGATGGGCTGCCTGCTGGCGGAGCCAAGAACCACGCTCTGTCTGCCAGCGGAAGCCCTCGCCTGCGTTGTGATTCTACACCAATCGGCATTTGCAGTCAAGCATGTGGAGGGGCCTGATGAATCCGGAGAGCGCTACGGATGGCGATTGGGGAGAAGGGGACCTTCGATGTGGCGCCGGGGCTGCGGAGCCTGGGCGGATAGCCCGCCTGGCTCAGCCCACCCCATCTCCTATGGGTTCGCCTCCACGTAGCTGCGCAGGATGACGGCCGCCGCTTCGGCATCGATGAGGCGGTGGCGGCGGGCGCGGCTCACGTTCGCGGCGATCAGCGCCTCCTCAGCCTCGAGCGTGCTCAGGCTTTCGTCCCACGTCTCCACCGGCACGCACACGACCGCCCGCAGCCGCTCCACGAACTCCAGCACCCGCTGCGCTTGCGGCCCAACCTCGCCTTGGCGCCCTGTGGGAAGCCCGACTATGACGCGGTCTATCTCCCGCTCGGCGATGGCGCGGCAAAGCGCCTCCAGTTCGTTGGGGCCGCGCTGCACCACCCCGATGGGAACCACCACGCCGGGGAGTTCGCTTGCCGCCACCCCAATTCGCTTGTCGCCAACGTCAAGCCCTATTAGCTTCATGGCTCCTCTTGCTGATCCTGCGGCACTCGTGGGACCAGAAGCAGCGTGCGGATACGGCGTCCGCGCATTCCGATCACGCGGGCGTCGTAGTTGCCCATCTGCACGGTATCGCCCACGCGCGGCACTGTGCCAACTGAGCCCTGCACGAAGCCGCCCGCAGTGTCGAACTCCGTAGGAGGGAGCCTAAGGCCAAGCTCCGCCTCTAGGTCGGCAAGAGGGGTTGCTGCGTCCACCACGTACTGGCCGGCTTCTGTGCGCCGTATGCGGGGGCTACGGGCGCTGTCGAACTCGTCCCAGATCTCGCCAACCAACTCCTCAACCACATCTTCCAGGGTCACCAAGCCAGAGGTGCCGCCGTACTCATCCAAGACAATGGCGATCTGGGCGCGGTCTTGCTGGAACTCTCGGAGCAAGCGCTCCACGGGCTTGGTCTCCGGAATCATCTTCACTGGGCGTATGATGTGCCTGATGTCGGCGTCGGTTCTGCCGGCCAACAGCAGGAGGTCCTTTATGTGCACATAGCCGAGCACGTTGTCCAGGTTGCCGTCCTCGATGGCAGGAAGACGGGTAAAGCCGCTCTCGCGGGCAATTCTGAGGCTCTCCTCGAAGCTCTGGTCAGTGGAGAGGCACACCATATCCACGCGCGGCACCATTATCTCGCTGACCGTTCGGTCCGCAAAGCGGAAGACGTTCCGCACCAGGTTCAGCTCCGACGCCTTGAGCAGGCCGCTTCTATGAGACGCCGCCAAGATGACGTTCAGCTCCTCCTGCGAGATGGTAGACGTCTCAGACGCTTGGGGTGGGAGGCCCATGAGCCTGAGGGTGAGCGAGGTGGTGCCCGCAAGCAGCCAGATCGCCGGGTACAGCACCAGGTGAAACAGATGGAGGGGATAGGCAACCCAAAGGGCGGTACCAACGGGCCTCTGAATCCCCACGCCCTTTGGGGCCTGCTCGCCAAAGGTGATGTGGATGAAGGTGATGAGCGCGAACGCCACCGGGGCTGCCACGGCGTGGCTTGCCGCGGCGGACCAGGGGCCGAGGCGCGCGAAAGCTTGGCGGAGTGGGGCGGCCAGCGCTGGCTCACCGACCCAACCCAATGCCAAGCTTGCCATGGTGATGCCGATCTGGCAGGCAGATAGGTACTCGTTGAGGTGGCGGACGAGATGGCGCGCAACAACAGCCGCGCGGCTCCCTTCCTCGATCAGCTCCTCAAGCTGGGTCGCCCTAACCTTCACAAGGGCGAACTCTGCAGCCACGAAGAAGGCGTTAAGGAGAACCAGGCCGCCCGCAATGAGCAGCCTCACAAGTTGGTCTGTGTCCATATACGCACGTTGGGCGTGCAGCCAGCGTGGTGTGCCACCTCCTTGTGGTATTTACCCCGGAGCTCGCCTGGGCGAACTCCCGATTGCTTGGGCGTGCATGGGCTCTGGCTACATGAACCTCACGTCTGTCACCACTTCGCGGATGCCGGCTTTCTGCCTGAGCAGCGTGCGAATGATCTCCATCTCCTTCTGCAGGTCAATGTCGTACCCACGGACCTTGCGCACCACCCCGCGGAGGTATACAACGCCGTGCATCACGCGCACATCGAGGAGGCTGGTGTCGATGTGGCGCCTGCCGATCTCGCGCTGGACCATTCTGGTGTCTTCAGCATCTGTAGACATCTGGTGCACCCCTTCCCTCTCGCGCTCACGGCCCAGCCCCAATCGGAACGCCCTTGCAGCAGGGCTACAGCTTCAGGTTGGGGGGCTTGGCGACGGGCGCGCGTTTCTCGCCGCGCCTCACGTAGTCCTCACATATAGTGGCATGCGGACGGTAAGGCATTCGGCACGCCGAAGGATGATCGTACATGCAAGTGTCGCACAGGAAGGTGCGCCGGCGAAACAGCCTGCGAAAGATGCGGCGCAGTTGTGGAAATCTCATGATATGAGGTGTTCCTTCCCACCGGCGCCCTCCGGGCGCCTGCATCAACTCCCTCTTTCGTAAGACTACGTCGGGACTCCTCCGTTCCGTAGGTGCGTGCGCGCAAGTGCGTCTTGCCGAGCAGCCAAGTGACAGAAGAAGGCATGGGATGGAAGCTGCAAGAAGGAAGGCGAGGGGAAGCAGCAGGGGACGTAGGCAGGAAAGGGGTAGTTGTGACGGCAACTTGCGGGCCACTCCCCTAGCCCCCCATGGCGCAAAGCTCGGGCAGGGGGGAGCCTACTGCACCTCACACACTCCTCCCAACCACCCCTCTCCACGCAAGTGGGAGAGGGGTGGCGAAGCCGGGGTGAGGGCGACTCCCTAGCCTAACCGCCTCTAGCATCATACAAGGGGGCGGAGCCGGGCGGAGGGCAACTCCCTGTCCTCAGTTCCCCACCGTGGGTAAGGGCAACTACGAGCCTAGCGCAATCGCCTCTTACATCCAATGGGGCACGGGCGAGCGCAACCGAAGTGTGTAGCAGCAGGCGTGCGGGAGGGCGCTGACGACGCACCTGGCTTGCCCTGCGCCACAAAGAGTGCGAACCCTCGACCGCTGCGCAAGAACGCGAACCACACCCAGATAGCAGAACCCTGTTGACACCATGCAGAGGATGGGCTATACTATGGACGTACCGCGCAGAAAGCGCCGAAGGTGGGAAAGCACCCAGGCGCGGGCCCCAAGATCCCCGGTAGCACGGTTGCGGGGCCGGCGGGATCGGTGGGCCGTTAGCTCAGTTGGTAGAGCAACTGACTCTTAATCAGTGGGTCACAGGTTCGAGTCCTGTACGGCCTACCATGCTGATACCAGGTGTGAGCGCGGGCGAGTGTCGGAACTGGTAGACGGGCATGACTTAGGATCATGTGGAGCAATCCGTGAGAGTTCGAGTCTCTCCTCGCCCACCAGCTTCCCTAACCTATCAGGCCGGACTTCGCTGCAGGGGATAAGCGTCGAACGGGTAACGCGCTTGAGGTGTGATACGCGGGAGTAGTTCAGTGGTAGAACGCCTCCTTGCCAAGGAGGAGGTCACGGGTTCGAGCCCCGCCTCCCGCTCCATTTCATCTCTTTCAACAGCGCCGCGTTGGGAGCGGTGCCGCCTGCGGCGACGTGCCGGCCTTTCGCTTTCCGCTGCATGTGGCGCTAGCAGGCCCAGTATAGCCGCCGGTACCTGAGGGCCGGTGGCGTATGATGTCGCTAGACCGGCCTCGCGGGATTCCTTCTCCATCGGAGGAACCAGGCGAGGCGTTCTTTTGTACTGGTGCGGCAACGCTCGGTTGCCGTGGCTTCGGAGACATACCAACGATACCTCCGGTCCAGGGTCGGCGGTGCCTTCCGTTCGTACAGAGGCGGTCTCATATATGCAAGTAACCGTAGAAGAGATTGGCACGTGCAAGGTCGCCCTTACCATCGAAATCGAGCACGAAGCGTATAAAGAGGCAGTCGCAAAGGCCACCGATCAACTGCTCAAATCCATCAGCGTGCCTGGCTTCAGAAAAGGACGGGCCCCCAGACAGCTCGCACTTCGCTACGTCAGCGAGGATGCCATCCACAAGCGTGTGGTCGCCAACGTCGTTCCAGATGCTTTGGAGGCGGCGTTGGCGAAAACCGGCCTCGACGCATATGACGTGGCGGACTTGGGCGAGCCGCAGTTCCCCGGAGACGACGAGCCGTTCCGCTTCCGCACGGTCATCACAACGCAGCCAAAGGTTGAGCTCGCTCAGTACAAGGGCCTCCGCTACGAGCTGCCCATAGTCGAGGTGGATGACGCAGCCGTTGACCGGGAGTTGCAGTTGATCTTAGAGGAGTATCGCCGCCTCGAGGATACGGGCCGCCGCGCCCAGAAGGGCGACTGGGTTACCCTCAGAGCTGTCGATCGCCGCGCCGCCGTTCCGGAGCGCATCGGCATTGCCGACCCCGATGCCGATTCCGTGGCCAGAAATCTGGTGGGCCTGAGCCCGGGCGATACGGTGGAGCTGGAGTTTCCGGGGCCAAGTAACCCAGCACCCGAATCGTACCAGGTCGTCGCGGTTCAGGCGTGGACCCTTCCCGAACTCACCGACGAGTTCGTATCGCAGAAGCTGGGCGTGGAGTCCGTGGAGAAGCTCAGGGAAGAGGTGCGCGGGCGTCTTGAGGATCGCGCAAAGGCCCTGTGGAAAAGCGAGGCCCAGAGCCTCGTCATTGAAGACGTACTCCGCAGGTCAACCGTCCTCTATCCAGAAGAGATGCTGGATCGGATGGCAGCCAGCAGAACATCTTCCTCGATCCGCAGAATCGAGGAAGATGGGCTGACGCTGGCCGATTACCTTGCGAGCCGCGAAATGACGCTGCGCGATTTCCAAGAGGAGGCGCGCAGGGCAGCGGCCAGCGACCTGGAGTTCGTCCTTGTGCTTCGCGCTATTGCCGAAGCGGAAGGTCTGAACGCCCGGAAGGAAGACTCCGCGGAGGGTAGGAACACAACCGCCGATCTCTACGACATCGTGGGCGAGTTCCTTTTGGCCAACAATGAAGTTGTGCCGGTTGGCGCATCCCAAAACCAGCAGGCCGAGCGCCAGCAAGAGCAGAGCACCGAAAACCAGGCTGAGCCCGAAACAGCGTAGAGCGCGCTTCTCACGGCGGTGCCACATCCAAGAAGGCAGGAATCCCAATGAGCTTGGTTCCATTTGTCGTAGAGCAGACCGCCAGAGGCGAGAGATCGTACGATATCTTCTCGCGCCTGCTCCGAGATCGCATCATATTCGTTGGGGGGCCCATAGACGACGCCGTCGCCAACCTGGTGATAGCTCAGCTGCTCTTCCTCGAGAAAGAGGACCCCACCAAAGACATCGAATTCTACATTAACAGCCCGGGGGGGCATATAACGGCTGGGCTTGCCATCTACGACACCATGCAGATCGTGAAGCCAGACGTGGCCACGATCTGCGTCGGGCAGGCGGCAAGCATGGGGGCGCTTCTGTTGGCCGCTGGCGCGCCAGGCAAGCGGTTCGCCCTCCCTTACGCCGAAATCCTCATCCACCAGCCTTGGGTAACCGGCGTTGGCGGCCAGGCCACCGAGATCGACATACACGCCCGCCGCATCATAAGGCTGCGCCAACGCCTGAACGAAGTCCTCGCGCGCCATACCGGCCAGCCGCTGAGCCGGATAGAGCAAGACACCGAGCGAGACTACTTCATGGACGCCGACGAGGCGCTGGCATACGGGCTGGTGGACCACCTTCTCAGGAAAGAGGAGCGCTAGCAGGACCGGCGGGTCGCCCCTGCCGACAGAAGGGCCGGAAGCAACATGCCGGCGCCACGGCAAGCCATCCGGCCGAAGCCCGCATCGGTTGGACGGCGCGCTTCCGCTCCCATCGCCAGCTATCTGAGTTCGAGAGGGCCCGCAGCGGCGGGCTATCGGGGGTTGTGCGCAGTGGCCAGACAGACCACGGATCGTGACGGCGTCAGGTGCCTCCTTTGTGGCAAGCCGCGTGAGCAAGTGCGCAAGAAGCTCATCGTGGGCGCCCACGGGGCCATCTGCGTCGATTGCATCGAGATCTGCAACGACATCATCCGCCACGAACTGTTCCAGGAAGAAGACCTGGGAGCTATGGGGGCCATCCCCCGGCCCAAGGAGATATACCGGGTCCTAAGCGAGTACGTGGTTGGTCAAGATAGGGCCAAGCGCGCCTTGGCCGTGGCCGTGTACAACCACTACAAGCGCATTAACGTGCCCATCTCGGACGTTGAGCTGCAGAAAAGCAACATACTCCTGATTGGGCCCACCGGCAGTGGGAAAACGTTGCTGGCCCAAACCTTGGCGCGCATACTCAAGGTCCCCTTTGCCATGGCAGACGCCACGGCCCTCACCGAGGCCGGCTACGTTGGCGAGGATGTGGAGAACATACTCCTCAAGCTGCTCCAGGCCTCCGAGGGATCCACCCTACAACAAGTAGTTGCCGCCGCCCAAAAGGGGATTGTGTACATAGATGAGATAGACAAGATCGCCCGGAAGGCCGAGAACCCGTCCATCACCAGAGACGTGTCCGGCGAAGGGGTTCAGCAGGCGCTGCTCAAGATCCTGGAGGGCACCATTGCCAACGTGCCCCCCCAGGGCGGCCGCAAACACCCGCAGCAGGAGTACGTTCAGCTCGATACCACGCACATCCTGTTCATCTGCGGAGGCACGTTCGAGGGGCTGGAGGAGATCATAGAGCGCAGGCTTCACAGCCAAACCATGGGGTTCCGCGCAAAGGTGCACAGCTCGGACGCCAAGCGCGCATCTAATCTCCTCAGGCACGTCCTTCCAGAGGACCTCCTTCGCTACGGCCTGATACCGGAGTTCATCGGCAGATTGCCCGTGGTGGCCACGCTGGATCCGCTTACCGAAGAGGTGCTGGTGCGCATACTTGTGGAGCCGCGCAACGCCCTCACCAAGCAGTACCAGAGGATCTTCGCCCTGGACGGCGTGGATCTGGTCTTCTCCGAGGACAGCTTAACCGCCATCGCGCACGAGGCGATGAAGAGGGGCACGGGCGCAAGGGCGCTTCGCACCATCATCGAAGAGACCATGCTCGATATCATGTATGAGGTGCCCTCACGCAAAGACGTTAAGAAGTGCATAGTCACGGCGGAGACGGTGACCAACCACGTCCCGCCCGCACTCATCACCGTTAATGAGCTAAGAGCAGCTTCGTGAAGGTGACCCCTTAGGTGGGCGCAATGTGGGCCCTGTCAGCGGTGGGCACGGGGAAACTCGTGCCCTTATCGCCTTGGGAGTCTCCACCACCAATGCAGCGGTCTGCTAAGCTATGAATCAGGCTAGGAAGAGGGTGAACGGATTGTCCGAGTCCGCAGGCAATGCAGCTTCAGCGAACGGCCGCATACCATCAACACTGCCGCTGCTGCCCATACGCGATCGCGTTTACTTCCCCCACATGATCTTTCCCCTCAACGTGGGCAGAGACAAATCGATAAGAGCTCTGGAAGAGGCGAGGGGAAGGGACCGCATGATCCTTCTGGTGAGCCAGAAGGACGCCGCGGTGGAGGACCCCGAGCCGACCGACCTGTACCAAGTGGGCATAGCCGCAGAGGTGATGCACGTGCTGAACGTGCCAGACGGCACCGTGCGGGTGATGCTTGAGGGCATTTGCCGCGTCCGCATCAAGAAGTACGTTCAGGTCGAGCCGTTCATCCAGGTGCGGGTTGAGGTCCTTGAGGAGCCCGAAGAGCCCAACGCCCCCGAGATCGAGGCGATGATGCGCACCGTCCGCGCGCAGTTCCAGCAGATAGTGGAGATGGGACGCAACATCGCCCCGGAGGCGTTCATCAACATCACCCATGTTGAGGACCCCGGCCAGCTGGCCGATATGATCCCGCCGTACCTCGTGCCCGTAAAGGTGGCCATCCACCAAGAGCTGTTGGAGACGCTATCCCCGCGACAGCGGCTCACCAAGTTGAGCCTCTACCTTCAGCGCGAAATCGAGGTACTCGAGATCCAGCGTTCCATCAAAGAGAAAGTGGAGCGCGAGATGGGGGAGACCCAGAAGGAGTTCTTCCTCAGAGAGCAGCTCAAAACCATCCAGCAGGAGCTCGGCGAGCGGGACGAACGGACCACCGAAGTGGAGGAGTACCGCGCCCGCATCGCCGAATTGGGCATGCCGGAGGAGTTGGCCGAGCGCGCGCTGAAAGAGGTGGACCGGCTGGAGAAGATGCCGTTCGCTGCCCCGGAGGGCGTGGTCATCAGAACCTACCTCGACTGGGTGGTTGCCATGCCGTGGTCCAAGCAGTCGGAAGAGCACCTCGAGATCGAGGACGCAAGGCGCGTGCTCGACGAGGACCATTACGGCTTGGCAAAGGTGAAAGACCGCGTGCTGGAGTTCCTGGCCGTGCGCAAGTTGGCTGGCGTGAACAAGGGCCCCATCCTCTGCTTCGTTGGGCCGCCAGGCGTTGGCAAAACGTCAATCGGCAAGTCCATCGCACGGGCGCTTGGCCGCAAGTTCATCCGCGTGTCATTGGGCGGCGTGCGCGACGAGGCCGAGATCCGGGGCCACCGCCGCACCTACATAGGCGCCATGCCGGGCAGAATCGTTCAGGGCATCAAACAGTGCGGCACCCGCAACCCCGTCTTCATGCTCGACGAGATAGACAAGATCGGGGCGGATTTCCGTGGCGATCCATCGGCCGCCCTGCTCGAGGCACTTGATCCCGAGCAGAACCACGCCTTCTCCGACCATTACCTGGAGCTCCCGTTCGACCTGTCCAACGTGGTGTTCATCACCACGGCCAACCTGCTGGACCCGATCCCTCCTGCACTCAAAGATCGCATGGAGGTCATCAACTTCCCCGGCTACACCGAGGACGAGAAGCTGGAGATCGCCAAACGCTTCCTGGTGCCCAAGCAGCGCAAGGAGAACGGTCTGGACGAAGCGCACATCGTCTTTGAGGACGATGCGATCCTTCGCATCGTCAGGGAGTACACCCGGGAGGCCGGTGTGCGCAACCTCGAGCGCGAGATCGCGGGCATATGCCGCAAAGTGGCCCGCAAGGTGGCGGAGGGACACACCGAGCTCACCACCATCGGCGCCGACGACGTTGCGGCCTACCGCGGCCCGGGGCGCTTCCGCTACGGCACCCTCGCCGAGCGCGACGAGGTGGGCGCCGCCACGGGGCTTGCCTGGAGCGAGTTCGGCGGCGACGTCATGGCAGTGGAAGTTACGCTGATGCGCAGTCCCAACGGACGCCTTCAGCTTACCGGCCAACTAGGCGACGTGATGAAGGAATCCGCCTGGGCTGCCCTCAGCTACTGCCGCTCCAAGGCGCGCGAGCTTGGCATACCCGAGGACTTCTACGACCATACCGAGGTTCACATCCACGTGCCGGCTGCCGCCATCCCCAAAGACGGCCCATCCGCGGGCATCACCATGTGCGCCGCCCTGGCCTCCGCACTCACCAACCGCCCCGTCCGCCGAGACGTCGCCATGACCGGCGAGATAACCCTGCGGGGCCGCGTGCTGCCTGTGGGCGGAGTCAGGGAGAAGGTGCTGGCCGCCCACCGCGCCGGCATCAAGCGCGTCATCCTGCCCAAGGAGAACGAGCGCGACCTGGAAGAGATTCCGCCTCACGCCCGCGAGGAGCTGAAGTTCGATCTAGTGGACCACATGGACCAGGTGCTGGAGCTTGCGCTGCTGCCACCAGAGACCAAACCGGATCAGCAGCCAGAGCCAGCCTTAGCGGCGGGATAGACAACTCCGCGCCACACTCATACTGCCATGGATTCCGGACAAAGCAAGCACATCCTAAGCAAGGCTTACGACCCAAAGGCCGTTGAGACCCCCATCTACCAGTTCTGGGAGAGCTCGGGCGCGTTCCACGCCGAAGTTGACCCCAGCCGGCAGCCGTACTGCATCACCATTCCTCCGCCAAACGTCACCGGCGACCTCCATATGGGACACGGCCTCCAGCACGCCATCCACGACACCATCGTACGGTGGCAGCGCATGCTCGGCAAGAACGTCCTATGCTTGCCCGGCATGGATCACGCCGGCATCCCCACCCAGATGCTCGTCGAGCGCGCCTTGGCCGCGGAAGGCACCAACCGCCACGCCTTGGGCAGAGAACGCTTCCTCGAGCGCATGTGGCAGTGGAAGGAACAGTACGGCGGCAACATCCTCAGGCAACTCCGCCAGCTGGGCTGTTCGTACGACTGGAACCGCGAGCGCTTCACCCTGGACGAGGGGTACAAGCGCGCCGTCCTCCAGGCCTTTGTGGACCTGTACAACCGCGGCTGGATCTACCGCGGCGTCCGCGTCATCCACTGGTGCCCATCGTGCAAAACCGCTCTGTCCGATCTTGAGGTTCGCCACGAAGACGTCAGCGGCAGCTTGTGGCACATTCGCTATCCGCTGTCCGTAGACGGCAAGCCCAGCAACGAGTACATAGTCGTCGCCACCACCCGCCCGGAAACCATGCTGGGCGATACCGCCGTCGCCGTCCACCCAGACGACCCTCGCCACCAGGCCCAAATCGGCCGAACCGCCATACTCCCCCTCATGGAGCGCCCCATTCCCGTGGTGGCAGACCCCAAGTTGGTTGACCCGCAGTTCGGAACCGGCGCTGTGAAGGTCACCCCCGCCCACGATCCGAACGACTTCGAGGCCGGCATCCGACACAACTTGCCGCAGATCGTGGTCATCGGCAACGATGGCCGTATGACCCCCGAGGCCGGCAGCTATTCTGGCCTCGACCGGTTCGAGGCCAGACGCCTGGTGTTGGCCGACCTCGAGGAGCGCGGCCTGCTCGACCACGTGGAGGAGCACCAGCTTCGCTTGGGCTTGTGCGCCAGATGCGGCACGGTCATCGAGCCGCTGCTCTCCGAGCAGTGGTTTCTCCGCATGGGCGACCTGGCCGAGCTGGCCATCCGCGCCATCGAGAACGGAAGCGTCCGCTTCGTCCCTGAAAGATACGCGGCCCAAACCCTCGAGTGGCTCCGTGGCATCTACGACTGGACCCTTTCACGGCAGATATGGTGGGGCCACCGCATCCCTATCTACACTTGCGCCTCCTGCGGCGAGCAGACCGCCGCGGTGGACGCACCCCAGTCGTGCCCTAAGTGCGGCGGCGGCCCCATGGAGCAGGACCCAGATGTGCTCGACACCTGGTTCTCCTCCGCCCTGTGGCCGTTTGCCGTCCTCGGCTGGCCAGACAAGACGCCGGAGCTTGATTACTTCTACCCAACCAACCTCCTCATCACCGCGCGAGACATCCTTCGCCTGTGGGTAGCCCGCATGGTGATGATGAGCTGCCACTTCCTGAACCAGATCCCGTTCCGCGACGTGTACGTCCACGCCACCGTGTTGGCGCGAGACGGTCGGCGAATGAGCAAGTCGCTGGGCACCGGCATAGACCCGCTGGAGCTCGTTGGCAAGTACGGCGCCGACGCCACCCGACTGGGCCTCCTCCTTATGGCCGGCAAGGGCCAGGACGTGCGTTTCTCCGACGAACGCATGGAGGCATCTCGCTTCTTCTGCAACAAGCTGTGGAACGCCAGCCGCTTCGTGATGATGAACCTGGGCGAGGCTCCCGTGAGCGTCGCCGCCCCGACTGAGCCAAACGACGCCTGGCGCTTGGCCGACCGTTGGATCATCAGCCGCCTGCACGATACCATCACCCATGTGAACGCGGCCCTCGAAGAGTACTCCTTGGAAGACGCCGCCCAGGCAATCTACGACTTCGTGTGGAACGAGCTGTGCGATTGGTACCTCGAGCTGGCCAAGCCACGCCTCTCCGCTGGCGCGGACCCATCCGATGTCGCCACGGTGCGTCATCTCCTTGTGTACGTGCTGGACACCTCGCTGCGCCTGCTTCACCCATTCCTCCCGTTCGTAACGGAGGAGATCTGGCAGAGCCTGAGGAGCAGCGTGGCGGAGGACTGCGAGCTCCCGCGGGCGCTGATGATCGCCGCTTACCCCACACCCAACCCCGCCCTCCGAGACCCCGCCGCCGAGGCGGAGTTCGGCCGGCTGATGGATGTGGTGCGCGCCGTGCGCAACCTGCGCGCAGAGGCCGGTGTGCAGGTAACCGCCCGGGTGGAAACCCTGCTGGTGCCGGTGGAGGACGTCGACGCGCCAGAGGGGCTCTCGGAGGCGCTCTCGTTCCTTGCGCGCGCCAGCTTCGCAAAAGCCGAGCGGGCGGGCGTCCCGCAGCCCGCGTTCTCGTCGCTGGCCGGCGGCTTTGAGGTGTACCTGCCGCTGGCTGGCCTGGTGGAGATCGAGAAGGAGATGGCCCGCCTCCAGGGCGAGATCCAGTCTGCGGAGAAGGAGATGGCGCGCTCGCAGGGCAAGCTGAGCAACCAGCAGTTCCTGGCTAAGGCGCCACCCGAGATCGTTGAGAAGGAGCGCCGCATCCTCGCGGAGGTGCAGGAGAAGAGGGACCTGGCCGCGCGAAGGCTGGCGGCGCTTCGCAAGGCGACGGGGGCATAGGGCCGATCGCCAGCAGGAGGCCCATGGTGTCGGTGGCGCGCAGACAGCTTGGCAGCCGCGGTGAGCAGACGGCCGTAGACCATCTGGTCGCCATGGGTTACCAGCCTGTGGCGCGAAACTACCGGTGCCCTTACGGAGAGATCGACTTCATTGCAGAGCAAGCCGGCTGCCTCGTGTTCGTAGAGATACGGTCGCGGCGGAACCAGCCGGAGGGCATCGCCAGCGAGTCGGTTGGCGCGCGGAAGCAGCTCCGAATGGCGCGCGCCGCGGCGTTCTACTTGGGCGAGCACGGGCTTTGGGACCGCCGTTGCCGATTCGACGTGGTGGAGGTCGCCATGAACAACGGGGCGCCAGTGGCTGTGCGGGTGCTGCAAGACGCGTTCGAGGTGCCCACAGACGCAGGCATCTCCTAGCATGGCTCGGCTCCTGCACCGCGAGGAACGGGTGGCTCATCGCTAGGCTTCTGCACGGTCGTAAGCCGTTGCTTCTCCGCTCAGCCCCGCCACCTTGCAGCCCAGCGCACTCTCCGTCAAAGCGTCGCCTTTGGGCGCTGCCGCCTCCGGCCCGCCATCCATGCTAGCTCAAGCCTAACGGGCGCCCTCCACTCCGCCACCCTCACGTCCTCTGTTTTCGGCCCGGGTCTACTCTCAGGTCCAACGCATTCTAGCGAGCGAGCAGGCACAGCGGGGCCCCCTCTCCCCAAGCTTGCGCCGTGGCCAGGGCTTGTACGCCGCCCGCGCACGTGCTACAATGTCGCAACACAGACTGAGGGGTGCTCGCGCCCCCCCAAACATACGCTTCAAGCAGACCGTCCGCACCAGCCTGCACACCACAACAGACCGTCGGATCGAGCGAGAGGGAAAGGTCGATGAGGTTGCGCGGAACCCGCTCCGCGCCGGCGGGGCACACCACATCGAGCAGGCACGCGCCGGGGCCAAGCCCGTACGGCGTCTCCGGGCGCAAAACCATGTCGCGCCCACCCAGCAGCACCTTCACCGAGCCGCTGACCGGCTACGTGCGCGCCGGGCGACACCTCCGCGGCTACCTGGCCCTCTTCGCCATGGTAGGCTGCTTCGGGCTGGCCGCCGCTGGCATCATCCAGTACCTCGGCACCCACTTCGACGAGATGCGCCAGCGCGCCATGGACCGTCCGGCCTTCCGCGAACGCAGACCAGTCCGCGCCTCAGACCTGGACTACTACTCCCTCCACACTTTCTACGACTCCTACTACCACACTGACGTCGCCATCAGGCTGGTGAACGACCACGGCGTCACCCGCCTCGTCGTCGCCAACAGGCAGGGAGACGTGCTCCTCAAGCGACGCCTGGTTCCCTCGGACCTCGACCAAGAGCGCATCCTGCAGAACCATCAAGACCGCACCGGCGACGCGGCGGACACCGTGGAGCTGTACTACCGCGGCGGCACCGCCATGATGGTAGTTCGCAGCTCGGAGTTCGATATGTGACGCTCGCCCGCGCAGCCTCCAAACGTGCATCCCGGTGACGACAACCGCCCGCGCCCGCCCCCAACCCACCGGCTGGCCGTTGTGTAACGGCTAGCAAACTAGGAAAGCCTGGCGGCGAACGCGCCACCCCTCGTTGGTGCGAAAAGGGAGAGGGCACCCCTTGGCCCAAAGCGTTGTGGGGGGAGCCCAAATGCGGTGCCGGAGAACCGCGTCCCTCCGGAACGTAGCATCCCATCGTCGGCTCCGACGCGCGGCCGTTTGACGCATCCCTTCGCAGCCGTGTATCATGGAGTGCACGGCGAGCTTTGCCCGCACCCGTGCGCAAAACGGCTCCGCAGGGCCATCACCCACGGGAGGACTCGGGATGGATAGCAAAGACGAGGTGCGCCAAGACCTTCTCAAGTACGGCAACCTCCTCACGCAGAAGGGCCTGGTGGTGGCGGCTGGCGGCAATATCAGCGCCCGCTGCGGCAACCTCATGTACATCAAACCCAGCGGATTCGCCTTCGACGAGCTGAGTGCCGAGGATTACGTGGGCTGCGATATTGCCACCGGCCAAGCCGTGGACGGCAACCGCAAACCCTCCTGCGAATACCTTGCCCACCTCGCCTGCTACCGCCGCAGAAACGATGTGGGCGCCGTGGTCCATGCCCACCCTCCCATGGCGCTGGCGGTTGTGAACGCTGGCGAGCAGATCCGGCCCCTTACCCCGGACTTCGTTGCCTACCTGGGCCGCGTGGAGCACCTACCCTTCATAGTCCCGGGCGGGCCGGAGCTGGCCGAAGCCGTTGGCGAGAAGGTCGCACGGGCAAGCGCCATCGTAATGCAGAACCACGGCGCCATCACCGTTGGGCGCAACCTCAGAGAGGCGTATTACCGCATGCTGGTGCTGGAGGACGCCGCCAAATCCATCGTGGCATCCTATGCCATCAGGCCGCCGCGCTTCCTCACCGATCAGGAGGTGGATGCCATCTCAAACATGGAGGCGGAGGCGTACCGCATGAAGCTCCTCGCCAACCGCGTGGCGCAGTGACCGGGGCTGGGCGTGCGACGCTTTGATGGGCCCCTGGCGGTTGGCCCCTTCTATTTCCTCTCCTACGCGGCCGTGGCGGTGCTGGGCCAGTTCGTGTCCGTGTACCTTCGCGACCTAGGGCTTGCCTACGGCGCCATAGGGGCGCTGTCCGCAACGGCTGCTGGCTGCGGCGCCGTCACCCAAACACTAATCGGCCCCGTGTCGGACCGCATGCGCAAGCGGGTGCCGTTCGCGCTAGGCGCCACGAGCTTGCTAGCCGCCACCTACGCTCTGTACCCAGCCGCCCGCAACTACCCCACCCTTCTTCTCCTGCACCTGTGCATCGGCTTCTTCAACTACACCGCCCTCACCGCCGCCGCCTCGCTCACCATCGACCTAGCGCCCGCCAACGCCGTCAGCAGGGCGTTTGCGGGCACCCGCATCTGGGGCTCCATCGGCTACGTGGTGGCCATGCTCAGCATTGTGATGTGGCCGGCGTTGCTTGAGCCCCCGCGCATGTTCTACTTCGGCGCGGTGTGTTACGTGCTGGCAGGGCTAAGCCTTGCGCTGGTGTCAGAGCGCTCAACCGCTTCCCATGGCGTGCGTCCGTCGCTGCGGACCGGCGCCAAGCTGCTGCGCCAGCCCAAGGTGGCCATGCTGCTCACGTTCTGCACCCTTTATTGGGTGGCGATGCAAGGTGGCTTCTCCATGATCGCGCTGTTCATCAAGTCGCTGGGCGGCGGCCGCGCGCTGATGGCCGGCTCGTGGATGGTTGCCGCCATCGTGGAGATACCGTTCATGCTGTGGCTGGCTAGCAGGTCAGACCGCATGGGTCGGCGCCCGGTCCTGATGATCGCGGCGGTAGCCCTTCCGGTGCGCCTAATCGCCTACTGGGCAGTGCACGACCCGCGGTGGGTACTGCTGGTACAGACCCTACACGGCCTCACGTTCGGGGTTACCGCCGTGGCGCCGCTGGCCTACATGAACGACGTGGTGCCAGCCCACCTTCGCGCGTCCGGCCAGGGCTTGCTGAACGCGTGTCTGGCGGCGTCGTCCGCGGCGGGGCCGCTTGTTGCGGGGTTGGTGAGCGACCGCCTGGGAATAGGCGGCGCGTTCATGGCGCTGGCTCTGCCCGCCACCGCCGCTTTGATCGTGCTCCTGCTCGCGCTACCGGAAAGCCGTCCCGCCGCGCGGGCGTGAACCTCCCCACTGCCAACTTGACGTCCATGCACATGGTCGCCTGCAGGTCCTTGCAGCAGCAAACAGGTGACCGGCCGGCCTAAGCCGAACAACAAGCGCGGAGGTTCTATGCCATGCCTTACGCCGGATGGGCCCTGATGCTGGCCACATTGAGCGCTGCCCCTGGCGCCAGCAGTTCTCCGCTTCCACCGCTCTACATGATCACGTACGACCATGGCGGCGTCATCCTATGGGGCGTCTCCCACTTCGAGGAGCGCCTGAGGGACGCCGTGTCGTGGCTGGACAAGTACCCCGGGTTCAAGATCGGCCTCGACAACGAGGCGTACACCTACGACTACCTCGCGGAAGCCTCGCCAAGCACCCTGGCCGAGATCAGAGGCTATCTGGCGCGCTACCCAGGCCGCTTCGGCATCGGCACGTGCACCTACGGGCAGCCGCTGTCCGTTTTCATCAACGAGGAATCCAACGTACGCCAGATAGGCTATGCCCTCGCAGCGTGCCGCAAGCACCTCGGTGTGGCGCCGCCCGTGTACCTCATGAGCGAACACGCCATGCACAGCCAGATCCCGCAGCTTCTGAAGGGCTTTGGCTTCACGGGCTCCATCATGCGCACACACTTCATGATGTACGGCTACAACCCCACGTTTGATGTTCCCACAGGCTGGTGGGTGGGTGTGGACGGCTCCCGCATACCGACGGTCCCAACCTACAACGGCGAGGGCTCGCACTTTGGCCGCACCACTGTTGACAACTGGATCCTCACGCGGTACCCAGGGCCGGAGTGCAGCACGCCGCTGGAGACCTACCAGCGCGAGTTCGCCAGGATCAATCCGCTGCTGGCGTCGCGCGCGGACGACTCCGGCCTGCGCCGCGAGGAGCTCGTGAAGCAATACGAGGGGAAGCCCGGCTACAAGTGGATCCTTCTCGAGGAGCTGTTCCGCTCGTTCCCCGCGCCGAAGGCAGAGCTGAAGACGCCGCCCAACAGCTTCGTTGTGAGAATGCCTTGGGGTTACTGCGGCAACGAGATATGGAACGGCTGTCGTGCGGCTGAGGTGGGGGTCCTTACGGCAGAGCGCCTGGCCGCACTGGAGTACATTCTGGGTGGCAGCGCTCACGAGGCGGAGCTTGAGACCGCGTGGAAGAACCTGCTGGTTGCCCAGCACCACGACATCCAGATATGTGGCCTGCTGGACGACGCGCGTAGATTCATACCCGCATCGCGTCAGGCTTCGCAAGGGGTAGCCGACGCTTCCATGCGGTACGTGGCCAGCCGCATGAAGGGCGGTCCGCTTCTGCAAGTCACCGGCTTCAACCCGCTCTCGTGGCGCAGGAAGGAGTGGCTGCAAACCGAGGTCTCGCTGCCACAGGGCGCCGCACACTACCTCCGGGTCCAGCGGAACGGCACCACCGTAACCTCCTACACCGCCGTGAGGGAGAGTTACCCGGACGGCAGCATCAAAACCGCAACGTTGGGAATCGACGCAGAGCTGCCGCCGTTGGGGTTCCGCTCGTTCGGCGTGTCCGCCACCACCAGAAGGCCCAGCGCCAGACAAGACGTGGTGCACGTGGACCCCAAGGCGCTTACCATATCAACTCCGTTTGCCATCGCGCGCCTCAACTCGTACGGCGGCATCGCATCGCTCGTTGCTGCCGGCACCGGCAAACCGCTTCTGGCCCCGGGCCGCCGCAGCTGCTTCTTCGCGGGCACCATAGAGGGGCAGAACGCCGAATCCCGCGGCACGTGGCAGCTCAACCCATCGCAGGACGGCGGCGAGTGGGCCACTGCAACCGAGCGCGGGGAGATAGCCGGAATCCCATACACCCTTCAGCTCACGTTCCGGGCAGACACCCCTCGAATCGAGTGTCGGGCAAGCTTCACCTTCAGCGGACAGCGGATCGGCCAGCTCAGCGATGACAGGCGAGATGGGGTTTCGGGGTTCATCCATGAGCAGAAGCTGAGGCTCAAGCTGTTTCCAGCAACGGGGCCCTCTGCCGTAGGCATACGCGATCTCCCCTTCGTGGTGGCGGAGACGCCGGACAGGTACGTTGAGGGGATATACTGGACCGCAGTGGCGGACGCCGACGGGGGGCTGGCGGTGTTCAACCGCGGCAACATGGGCTCCGTACGCGAATCTGACGGCGGTTTCTCGGTGTCGCTGGCATACGCCATGCACTACATCTGGGGCACCAGGATGCTGGCCGGCCAGTACCAGTACGAGCTTGCCCTGTACCCGTTCCGCGGCAAATGGCAGGATGCGGACATCCATCGGCAGGCCATCGAGTACAACATGCCGCCAGTATCCCTCTGCTCCGAGCCCGGCGACGGCAGCCTTGGCGACGAGGTACGTGCGGTAGATGCGGGCTCTCTGGGTGTGCTGGTGTCGGCGATGTACCCAGAGGCGGGGCACGTGTACGTGCGCATGTACGAGTACCGCGGACGAGACTCGAGCGCCGCTGTGAGCTACCTTTCTGGGAAAGCGGCTATCACGGAGGTGGACCTGGCCGGCCGCGAGATCAAGCCCGCGCCAGCCACGATGGCTTTCGGGCCGTGGCGAATCCGCACCGTGCGCATCGACCCGCAGCGGCAGCAGCTATCGGATGGATAGTGGCTTGTGGCTCCCATCTTGCGGGTGGCGAGGAGAGGAGATGCCTCCGGCGTCTCACTAGCTTACGCGATGCCATCACGCCTGATGCCTTCCTCCCAGCTCCCCTCTCCCCGCAAGTGGGAGAGGGGTGGCGAAGCCGGGGTGAGGGCAACTCCTAGCGCCCGGTTGTAGGCTAGTGGTGAAGGAAACGCCCAGTCCGC
>Ga0078972_1000944_pt1 | contig 117057 bp, 94 predicted proteins | sample YelNatPaOPGAMG01_FD_67568 | JGI IMG/M metagenome (GOLD analysis project Ga0078972, IMG submission 67568) | Hot spring thermophilic microbial communities from Obsidian Pool, Yellowstone National Park, USA - OP-RAMG-01 (SPADES assembly) (version 2) | ecosystem: Environmental > Aquatic > Thermal... | reverse complement strand
TTTTGCTATGGCTGCTTTCAACATACTCGCCCAATGGAACGGGCTCCAACCCGATGAACACGGATTTGTTCCTTTGTCTATCGCTGAATTTAGCCTTTAGAAAAACTAGCACCATTGGTTAATAGTATTCCTAAAGAGCCGATTAGAACCGAGTTAGAGAATACTTCAGTGACTTTAACTACCAGTTGGATGAACATTCTGGCATATTTGGGCTTTTCATGCCCCACCTACAGCTAAGCAGTTAAGAGTAGCGTGTCCTTCCGGCAATCCGGCATAAAAAGAAGGTGTTATCACTGGTTATATAACAAACATACTTCTCCGTAACTGCCTGTGCTTCTTAACCTGGATAAAATGGTGACTGGTTTTGAAAGATACCATCAGGAATAAACTGGCAGATGAGCCGGAGACCGTAAATCTTGCTGTAATAATAGATAAAGCTTATAATAATGTAGTATAATCAAGAAAATAGCCAGAAGGCATCACGCGAGATAAATTTAAAAGCATAAGGACCTTCAATTAATAAATGGATAGCCAAGCCGTTCTATTAAAATGCACAGGTGAGAATGAGATTGATAGTTTCCAGGGGAAAACCCTCCCTATGATTCCAAAAAGTTTTCAAGGGATGAATAGGATTGATAAGCGCCTGGTTAATTTCGTTGAAAAAATTACAGATGCCTATATACATAAAAGTAGTCTAAAGGAAAGAAAAACAAAGGGCCAGTTCTTTACCCCCAAAGAAGTCGCTCTTTTCATGGCAGGTTTGTTTACGCTTAATAAGCAAAATATCAAGTTATTGGACCCCGGTGCAGGCATGGGAATGTTAAGCGCAGCCTTTTGTTCCTATCTCCTTGATTTCGAAAAACCTATTTCTCTCACATTAGATGCATACGAAACAGACTCTGACTTAATTCCTTATCTTGAGAAAGTATATAAAGAGTGTAAATCAGTATTAGAAGAAAAAGGTCATACATTTGAATATAATATTATCCAGAAAGATTTTATTCTCAATAAAGTAAATTTCCTCAAACAAAAAGCGCTTGTACAAGAGCATGATGAATTGCCTTCCTATGATTTCATAATCTCCAATCCTCCTTACTACAAACTAAATAAGGATTCGCCTCAATCAAAGTTAATGAATGAGTTTACCTCTGGCCAACCTAATATCTATGCCTTCTTTATGGCATTATCCCTGGAAATGTTAAAGCCTGATGGACAGATGATTTTTATCACACCAAGAAGCTTTTGTTCGGGATTGTACTTTAAGAAATTTAGGGAGTGGCTTTTACATCATGGCATAATAAAAAATATCCATATGTTTGAATCAAGAAGCACTGTCTTTGATAAAGATGAAGTTTTACAAGAGAGCGTCATTTTTAAGATAATTCCCTGCGCCCGGACTAATGATAAAAATCAAGCTGTAATTACAACAAGCCAGGACAAGTTATTTCATGATATTCAGGAGATGGATGTTGAATATGAAGATATCCTGCATAGGAAAAATGGAGATATCTTTATTAAAATCCCTACAAAGAAGACTGATATACAGGTCCAGCATATTATCAACTCATGGCAATATACACTAAAAGACTTGGGAATCAAAATATCTACAGGCCCTGTGGTTTCTTTCCGGGCACAAGAACTTCTCTCAGAGAAATTCATTGATAAAAATAAGACCTCTCCTCTCCTATGGATGCACAATATACAAGGAATGGATGTCCTTTGGCCAATAGAGAAGAAAAAAAGAGAACTAGCTATAAAATTAGAGAAAAAAGCAGAACCGCTGTTAGTTCCAAATAGTAACTATGTATTATTAAAGCGGTTTAGCTCAAAAGAACAAAAGAGAAGATTATATGCGGGCGTATTACTGAAATCAAAATTTGATTCTGAAAAGATCGGAATCGAAAATCATCTCAATTATATTTATAAATGTGATGGAATGCTCTCTATTGAAGAGGCATATGGTATTGCCGGAATATTGAATACCTCGATAATTGATGCATTCTTTCGGATGATGAATGGTAATACACAAGTTAATGCCGGAGATATCATGAACTTGCCCATGCCTTCAATTGAGGATATCAGGAAAATAGGCAGTTTAGTCAAAATCAATAAGCCTCAGATAGGGCTGGAACTAGATAAAATTGTTTCAGATATCTTAGGAATAGACTCTGAACTTATTGAAAAATTAAATAAAGAGATTGATTAGATGGATAAAATTAAAGAGGGAATAAATATTTTAAAATCTTTGGGCTTACCCAGGGCTCAACAAAATGAACGTTCAGCATTTACATTATTAGCTGTTTTAGATTTGCAGCCTAGTTCTGAGTGGTCAGAAGCAAAACAGCGGATAATCAGAATACATGATATCCTGCTTTTTATAGAAAAATATTATGGTAAAAAATATGCTGAAAATACCCGGGAGACTATCAGAAGACAAACCTTACACCAGTTTGAACAGGCAGGGGTTGTCGTAAGAAACTTTGATGATCCTCTGAAGCCCACCAATAGCCCTAATACGGTCTATTCAGTCTCAGATGAGGCTTTGAAAGCAATCAGAGCATATGGGACTAATGATTGGGACAAATATTTGCATGAGTTTATTAGTATTAAAGGCAGATTAATTGAGCGATACGAAAAAAGAAAGAAAAAAAACCAGTTATCTCTGGCGATTACAGAGGGTAAATCTGTAAGTTTTTCACCTGGCAAGCATAATGAATTGCAGATAAAGATAATTAAAGAACTTTTGCCCAGGTTTTGTTCAACATCAGAAGTGATATATGTTGGGGACACGGCAAGAAAATTGCTTTTCGTAGATGAAGATTTCTTAAATCGTTTAAATATCCCAATAACACAACATGATAAGCTGCCTGATGTGGTACTTTACGATGAAGGAAAGAACCAGCTAATATTAATAGAAGCTGTTACTTCACACGGTCCTATATCTCCTAAACGTCATGTAGAGTTAGAAAAAACATTAAAAGACTGTAAAGCTATTAAAATATACATCAGTGCCTTCCCGGATTTCCGGGAATTCAAAAGGCATATAGGCGACATTGCCTGGGAGACTGAAGTCTGGATTGCAAACAATCCAGATCATATGATACATTTTAATGGCCCAAAATTTTTTACTGCTTATTGAGTTATTGGATTTTGGTGTGAGAATCTGTGTGAGAAAAACTTTCCAAAACTGGCAAGAATAGGAAAAAATGAGGGAAGATCTGCAAAATGAATCTTTAATGATTTCAGCTCCTTACTTTAGATTGAGGAGTTTGGAAGCAAGGGAGTTGATAATTCGTAATCAGCAGGCCGCGGGTTCGAATCCCATCGCCGGCTCTTCTTTTAAAACCAAAAGAGGGGTTGCCGAACCTAATCGGCAACCCCTTTGGTGTTTCGCTGGGACAATAAGCAAGCCAATATTAGATAAATCAATAAGCTTAACCAGTATCTCCTTCTTCTCATAGCCGATAAATAAATATTAATATTAATTGCTCTTATATATCAGACACCATAAACCCTATATCAGAGCAACCATAAACCCTCGAAGTGGCTTAACTCTTATTAGGGTTATGTCTCTTAATGGTAGCTAATAAATAAGAGCAATAAACGATATTAATTTATTGACACTTATTCCATTAGTAGTTAAAATTAAATTATAGATATAATTTTTTCTTTATTTTAAACTATGCTTTGGCACTTTTTCTCTAAGGCCTTGATTTTACTGGATTGGCTATTAGAGGTAACTTTCAAGGATTTCAAGGCGCTAAGAAATTTCTGCAAAAGTGTAGTTAAATTAAGGGAGGTGGAATAACTCATGGCCTATGATGCAAAAGCGGTTGCCAATTATTTCTTAGACTTGGCTAAATCCAAGGGAGAAAAACTAACCCTCATGAAATTGCTAAAGCTTATTTATTTCGCCCATGGGTGGCATCTGGCGATCACAGGAAAGCCATTGATCGACGAGCAGGTTGAAGCCTGGCGATATGGCCCAGTTATCCCATCTGTCTATCACGAATTTAAAAGCTTTGGAAACCAGCCAATAACCAGATTTGATATCGATCCTAAGTTGTTGAAACTTTTTGATATTGAAGTACCTGCTATTCCTGATGATGATTCTTTTACAAAATCCCTGCTTAATAAAATATGGGATACCTATGGAGCTTTAACCGCAATCCAATTAGCAAATTTAACTCACCTGCCCGATACCCCTTGGAGTAAAACCTGGGGAGAAAATGGTGTCCCTAAAGGTACAGACATAAACAATGATCTCATTAGGCAATATTTTGTCTCTATAACTCACAAAAAGTCCCATGCACAATGATGAACAGCAAAATTCTCAGATAAAGATAAATGATATTGTCCTGGAAAAACAGAATATCCCGAATAGCCCAGATCCAAGACCAGCGAAGAGGAAAAAAACTACGAAAAAGATTTGAAGAAAGCTCACCTGCAAGACATAATTCAGAATATTAACGAAAGGAAAAAATATGCCGACCGGATTTACAATCTCGTATGCTGTTGGTTAATAGGAATAGGAGTAATAATCTTTTATCAAGGTCTTTGGCCAGAATGGAAAATATTTCACCTCTCAGATAAGATGCTTATAACCCTAATCGGTGGAACAACGATTAATATCCTCGGAATTTTTGTTATTGTAACTAAGTATCTATTTCGAGACCTTTTTCAAAGCTCTCTGACTGATAAAAGTCTTCCTCCAGCAATGGAAAGCCCTAAAAGGCAAATCAAGCTATGAACATAACCCCTGATGATTCAAAAAGGATTAGTGAGCTAATCTCTATCTTAAAAGCCACCTACCCGGAGGCTAAAACTGCCCTGCGGTTTTCTTCACCACTTGAGCTGCTCATAGCCACTATCCTATCGGCTCAGTGTACGGATGAGCGAGTAAACATGGTAACCAAGAGCCTGTTTGCTAAATATCCTTCGGCCAAAGCCTATGCTCAGGCTAAGCTGGCTGAGCTTGAGCAGGATATCCGCCCAACTGGATTCTTCCACAATAAGGCAAAAAATATCAAAGCCTGCTGTGAGCAACTAGAGGAAAAATTTCACGGCCTGGTTCCCAATCGGCTTGAGGAGCTGACCAAACTGCCCGGCGTAGGACGCAAAACCGCCAACGTGGTTTTGGGCAATGCGTTCAATATTCCGGCCCTGGTGGTGGATACCCATGTCAAGCGGGTGGCCTCAAGGCTAGGTTTAACCAGCCAGAAAGATGCAGACAAGATCGAGCAGGAATTAATGGGCATCATCCCCCGCGAGGAATGGATTCTATTCTCTCACCTTCTGATATTCCATGGCCGCAGAATCTGCAAGGCTAAAACCCCTTCGTGCCCAATATGTCCGGTGGCAAAACTTTGCCCTTCCTACTGCACCTTTAGCCACTGAAGCCCACGATGAAGCCCATGATCGCTGTGGCCGCCCCGGCTGGCCGCGGCGCGCTGGGCCTCAAACGAGCAAGCTAGACCGTGCGGATCATCCGCCATTATGCCTAGGGGCCACACCGGCCCAAAATTCACAACCCCTATGAGAGGTCATAATTTTTATGATATTTTTCCGTAATGAATCAAGGCCGGTATCGTCTATAAGGGCAGAATGGTTTCAAGATTTCAAGATAAAGAAGTAGAAAAGAAATTAAATTTTCAAAAAACTTCCTTTGCCCTCCCTTGATAAAGGAGTTCAACACTCCCATTTATCATCCCCTAAAGAAGGGGCCATCGACCCAAAAGTTGGCCGTTGATGGCCCTTTTTTATTTATTTTCTCGCTACCCGACACTTTCTTAAGGAAAAGTCACAATCCTCACTCCACCGCGAAAAAGCTCAGTGATCTTTTCGCTAAGTGCGTAACACAAGTGGGCAGCGGATCAATTACGCTATCAATTTGTAGGGGCGGGGATAAGCAATTTGTAGGGGCGGATAAGCTAATTGTAAGCGCGGCCCTTAGGTCAGCCCCAATTGCCCACTTTGTTAGCGAAAGAACCACTCAGAATCCACTCAGGCTATTTTTCAGGCTCTATTTTTCAGGCTATTTTCCGGCTGGCTTTCCACCGACCTCCTCTACCGCCTCCATCACGTATCGAACGGAAGGGAGAGTCTGAGACAGGGGGATTTCTTGCTTTAAATATTTCAAGGTGTTATTGACAATATCAATTCGCTCCGGATCGGAAGGATGGGATTGAAATATGGGAAAAAGCTGAGCAATGGACTGGGCATAGCTTTTATACACCTGCTGATACTGCTGATAGCAGCTTTCGTGCTGCTGCTGGCTTTTTTTAAGCCGCTCCTCAGCCTGCTTAAATTCTCGCTCAGCCTCAGGGGAGGCAGGATGGGCCTGAAGCCGCCGATACAAAGCATCATAGGCAAGCTTGCTTTGCTCAAGTTCTCTAGCCGATTGCCGAAAACTAGCGTAGCTTTCCCGAAGCTCTTTCTCCTTTTCCTGCTTCACCTGAGAGGCCTGTCGGCTCATCCTATCGAAAAATTCTTCAAAGCCAAGGGGATTATAACCAGCCCGCCAGGTGTAGATGACCGCCAGAATATCCGCCTCCCGCTCATGCCTTCTGGAGTAGCCAGCGGAAAGGGCCTGATTGGTCAAACCGATCAGCTGCTCTGCGGTCTGATTCTGCAAGGCAATGTTAGCCAGCGCGGCACCAATGGTGGGAAGAAACATAGATCGCTGCTCCCTCTGCAGGTGAGCGCCAATCCCATGCGCCATCTCATGAGCCAAAATTCCAGCCAGCTCATCATCACTTTTGACATAGTCGATCAGTCCCGTGTAGACATACAGCAGCTCGCCACCAGTATTGAAGGCATTAATCTGTTTGCTATTGATAATTTTTACCCGAAACGGAATCTCAGGAGCATGAGACACCGCCCGCAGACGATCAACCATACTTTGCAATCTTCTATTGAGCGCAGGATCATTGTTCAGACGCTGGCCTTCGGTTACCTTGGCATCCACTGCCGCGGCCTGGCCCATAGCCTCCTCCCACTGACTCGGAGTTCGGGTTAAAGCAGCCACAAGCTCCTGCTTAGGCTCAAGCCCAAGCGAGCTTCTGACTTGCTGAGCTACACCGGCACAACCAGACAAAGCCAGAAAAGCCCAGACCGCTAAAATCCAGACCGCGGCCATCCGCATCACCTCTTCAACAGCGATTCCCATCTTTCTGTGAGGCATCATCCCGTGAGGCATCATTATAACCATAGTAGCTTCCTCCCTTATCTTATCAGTTTTCTAAAGTTCTTATTAGTTTTCTAAACTGTGCTTTTGCACTTTTTCTCCGAATCCTTGATTTTACTGGATTTGCTATTAGAGGTAACTTTCAAGGATTTCAAGGCGTTAAGAAATTTCTGCAAAAGTGTAGTTCTAAAGTAAAGTTCATTTTTAACCTCTTCATTAGCTCACGCCTCACTACTTTACCATAAAAAAAATAGGATGGTCTAGCAGGAAAAAGCTTTTTTTCGATGAACACAAAAAAAGAGGGAGCAAACCTCATTCTCTGATTAGGCTTTGCTCCCTCTTTTGCCTTCTTCCAAAAACCGCCAGATCTATACCGAAGATATATTCCGGTATATGGTGTGTTCCTGAAGGTATACAGCGTGTTCCTTATAGTTTATATCGTCTAGTTTATATCGTCGGCGCAACCGTCAGGCTGACATTAAATTCTCCCGTATCCGATTTCAGATAAAGAGCATCATGAATAAGGTAGGTTCCGGTCATGAAGGAAGCGCTAACCAGTGTGCAGGTTAAGTCTTCATAGTAGGTAACTAAGGATGTTGGATCAAGATAGGATCCACTCAGGGTAAAGGGGCTTCCAAGGTATAGACCAGATACATTGATTGGAATCGGTATCAGCTTGTTCAGGAGTAAGCCAGCAGTTCCTGAAACAGTTCTAGTAAGGGGATTGTAGGTCAGATTCAGGTTGCAGATTCCACCCTTGAGGGTGATATAGCTAAGCCAGGTACCGCTCCAGGTCCCGGTTGGATTCAAAAGCCCTCCACCGCCACCAAGAAGAGTGGTAGTCAGAGTGGTCAAGGCAGCCGATGAGCGAGTAGGCTCGACCAGCGGCGTTGTGGCTACATCAAGCGGATATCTCAACCCGTATAGGCCGCCGTACAGGCCATATAAACCGCCATATAATCCTAATCCATACAAGCCAAGACCGTATAGCCCACCATACAGCCCACCATAGAGTCCGCCATACAGCCCATACAACCCGCCATACAGCCCGTAAAGCCCTGCTCCATATAACCCGTATAGTCCACCATACAACCCACCGTACAGCCCATACAATCCACCCCAGGGGATGCTGTAGCTATAATAGGCCTGCCCATTCAAAGGTGCAAACATTAGGGCAGCCATGCAAACGAAAGTGGCCGCCAATAATTTTACTTTGGCTATCTGCATAACTAACCTCCCTATCCTTAACATTAATTATTAATTATTAATTAAATATTAAGTAAAGATCTTAAAAAATTAAGTGTCTAAACCGACTATCCGCAGACCCATCGCATCTTAATAAGCAATCTAGTATATCTTACCACCTCCTTTGGATACTAAAGTATAATAACTAGTATATCTTACCACCTCCTTTGGATACTAAAGTATAATAATAAGATAAGTATCTTTTTACTCAAACTAGAGTGCTCTTTTTTAATCAAGCGGCAATAAAATCAGGAAATAAGAATAGTACAACAAGATGAAGATGCAAATGAAGATGCGAAGAGATAATAAGACGCGCTACTAAAATCCCGAAGATTTAATCGAATGAAATTTATAAAATTTATATAAATTTTTAATCTATTCGCTCTTATATATCAGACACCATAAACTATATAAGACAACTATATCAGACACCATAAACCCTATATCAGAACAACCATAAACCCTCGAAGGGGCTTAGCTCTTATTAGGGTTATGTCTCTCAATGGTAGCTAATAAATAAGAGCTAATCTATTATAACTTTGGCTCGCCCATCAATCCTCCCTTCACTCAAAGCCACAAGTTAAAGCCACAAGTTATGGTAATATGCAAGACTTATCGCTGCGAATCTAACATATCTTTTTATATTATATACTACCAAAATATTTCCTGACAAATTTATTTTAGCAGTGGAATCACTCTCTCGATTATGCTATGGTAGAGAAATGACGATCATCCGATCTGTTGATTACTACCTTGAGCCTTTACAGGTAGCCTATCATCTGGCTAGCCGGCCAGACTTTGTCTTTCTGGATAGCAGTGACCATGACCATAAGCATGCTCGCTACTCTATTATTGCCATCGAACCTTTTCTTAAATTCTCCCATCACCGGGGACAAAATCACATCTCTCTCCTGAACTATATCCCTCAAGAGCCAAAAGGGCTATTATCTTCTGGGCAAAAGGACAGTGCGGCCAAGCCTCTTTTGCTTGACGAGCCTCTTTTGCTTGAGCTAATCAGCCAGCTTGCCCACAAGCAAAACGATGATCCATTCGACACCCTCCGGCATCTGCTGTCCAGATTTCGGCTGGCTGATTGTTTTGATTTTCCCTTTCCCCTCGGCGCTTCGATCGGCTATATCTCCTACGATCTTGGAGCTTCACGGGAAGCAGGCTTATCGTGCCTCAAAGGACTCGAAGACTGGCCACACATGGAATGGAGACTCTACGATACCCTCCTGATCTTTGACCATCGTAAAAGAATAATCACCCTAGTTTCAACAGGTTTCCCATTCACCGAAGCCCAAAAGCAAGATCAGTGGGCACAGCGACGATTTTCCCATCTTCTCTCTGTGCTAGAAAAAATTCGGGCCAAGGAGACTGATCAAAAAGAGAAATGGACTGATGCTGATGCGCTCGTCCCCTCCTGCTCCTGGTGGCGGGTCCCCTCCTGCTCCTGGTGGCGGAATGAGCAGCAGATGCTAGATCTTGTAATTGACAGCACTTTGACCAAGGCACCCCTTCGCTCTAATTTCACAGCCACCTCCTACCAGGATGCGGTCAGGGTCATTAAGGAATATATTAGCCAGGGGGATGTCTATCAGGTAAACCTCTCTCAGCAGTTTACCAGCCAAACCAAAGAGGCTGGATTTGATCTCTACTGCAAAATTCGCCAGATTAATCCTGTTCCCTACGGAGCCTATGTTCGATTTGACCAGCGAGAGATCCTATGCTTTTCCATGGAGTGTTTTTTGCGAATGGAAGGTAGAAAAGTTCAAACTAGACCTATCAAAGGAACCATACCCAGAGGGAAAACCCCAAGAGAAGATTTCATCCGCCTAAAGCAACTGTGGCAGAGTGAAAAAGATCGGGCCGAGCTTTTAATGGTCGTAGATATGGAACGGAATGATCTTGGAAAGGTTTGCGAATTTAATACCGTCAGAGTGGATCGTCTATTTGAGGTGGAAAAATATGCCACGGTTTTCCATCTTGTTTCGACCGTGAGCGGCCAACTACGGCCTGAATTTGATCACCTTGACTGTCTTTTGGCCTGCTTTCCAGGGGGATCGATTACCGGCACCCCAAAAATCAGAGCCATGCAGATTATCGCTGAGCTTGAAAAAATAAGGCGTGGGGTTTACTGCGGAGCCCTTGGCTACTTTGGCTTTAATCAGATCTCGGATTTCAATATCCCGATTCGAACCATTCTCAAGCAGGGAGAGCAGCTTTGGTTCAGTGCTGGAGGAGGAGTAGTGGCCGACTCTGATCCATATCTTGAATACTTGGAAACCCTGCATAAGGTCCGGGCATTTTTAGCCTGTTTCTCCACTGATCCAGTGCCTAGCGGTTGAAAGTTTATTACTCCCAGCAGATAAACCCTAATTTCCCCCACAAATGGCTTTTTATAGTGCTTCAAGTTTGGTTTTTCCAGGCATGATTTTTGATTAGCTATTTTGGCAAAAATTTATGGTTTATTTCGATATTGTGTTCAGTTTACCATAAAAATATGTTTATTGACGTGATTATCAATATTCATGCCAATCAAAACCTAACTTGAACGAGTATATATGTTTTTCACTACTGGACACTTTTTTATCGTCATGCCCGCGAAAGTGATAATCCATGTATAATTGCAGCCACACTCTGGATTCCAGCCCACGCGAGAATGACAAGAAATGCCTGCACTTTCAGGCGGATACAAAACCGAAGATAAAATGTGTCCGGTATCAAGATATGTTTTTCCTCTTGGAGAATAAAAAGAATTTTATTTGACTATACCAATTTATATTGGTATATTCCATATTAGTAGATTATTCGCAATGGTAAACGGTATATTAAAGGTGGTTATCTAGAAATGATACCCAAATTGCCAATTTTAAAAAGAGACACGGTCAAAAAGGTAGTCAAGAAAGTTACTCTGGAAGTAATTTATGAAGCCATAGAAGAGCGGACATCGGAAATCAGGGAAGATATAGCAGAGCTTCGAGACAAGCAGGAAGCCGACTTTCGATATTTGAACCAGCGAATTGATACTGAAATCGGCCAAGTAAGGCAGGAACTCGGTCAGATAAACCAAAAACTAGATACTCAGATCACTCAGATAAACCAAAAACTCGATACTCAAATCAATCAGATAAATCAGAAACTCGATACTGAAATCGGCCAAGTAAGGCAGGAACTCGGTCAGATAAACCAAAAACTAGATACTCAAATCGGACAAGTAAGGCAGGAAGTCGCACAGGTAAACCAGAAACTCGATACTCAGATAAGCCAAATAAACCAAAAACTAGATACTCAAATCAATCAGATAAACCAAAAACTAGATACTCAAATCGGACAGATTAGGCAAGAAATCAGCCAAGTAAGGCAGGAAGTCAAGCAGGAAATCAACCAAGTAAGGCAAGAGATTGGGCAGGTAAACCAGCGACTCGATACCATCCTGCAAGTTCTTGTCTCAAAGAAAGAATCATAGGGAAATCGCAATGCGTATCGAAGCAATAGAGCTGTTCAATATCTTCTCAGAAGCCTTCAGCAAAGAAAAGGCTCAAGTAGCAGCAGAAGACATTGAGACCCTAATCAGCTAGCACAAACGAGAGCTTAGCGACTAAATGAGGATGTCCGGGAGTCTGAGATAAAGCTAACCGAAGTCTGAGCTAAAGCTAACCAAGGGGCTTGAAGCCATCAAGCTGGAAATTGAAAAAGTCAGATTGAAAATCGAGCAAGCCAAATCAAGCACCATCAAGTGGGTAGTCGGCTGGATGATCGCTCTTATAATTGCTAAGACTTAATTGCTAAGACTGGAGCAATCACCACTATATTTTACTTCTCAACTAATATTACCACGAGACATTGTTCCTTATACTAGCAATTTCATCTGTCCCGCGATGGAGAGAATCCACGCGTTATCCTCTAAATTCCTACTTCAAGAAGGAAAGATGTTCCGGAAGTCCCGTTGTAGTACTAATCGACTTCAAAGTAATCGGCTTCAAAAGGTAAATTCTCTTATTTTTATTAGCTACCATTTGAGAAACATAATCCTAATAAGAGCTAAGCCCCTTCGAGGGTTTATGGTTGTTCTGATATAGGGTTTATGATTCTGATATATAAGAGCGAAGGTAAAATAAACACCATCCATTCTGAATCTGGCTGTCTGTCTAAACCTTATGCATCCATACGATTTCCCTTGGCTGATGATCATTCAGAGTGGTCAGCGAGGTAGCTTTTTTATTTATTTATTTATTTATTTATTTATTTATTTATTTATTTATTTATTTTATATACTATACTTTTGCAGAAATTTCTTAACGCCTTGAAATTCTTGAAAGTTATCTCTAATAGCAAATTCCAGTAAAATCAAGGCCTTGGAGAAAAAGTGCCAAAGCATAGTTATATATAGAATGGATTAATATTTTTAGTTGTTGAGTTTCAAAAATCATGTCTCGAATTTAAGCCAGGCTACTTATTGAGTTTTTAATCAATCTATGCTATTCTTCTAGTCATAACTTGTTAACTTTTGAGGCATTTCTTTTGTGTTTCTTTTTTAGGTAGATAACATTTAGGCAGATAATCACAGAGCATGGATCAATCTAAAGCGGGCTACATTTCCATTGTCGGCGCTCCGAATGTCGGCAAATCTACGCTCCTTAATTGGCTAGTTGGAGAAAGACTGGCAATCGTAACTCACAAACCCCAGACCACAAGAAACAAGATTCTAGGGGTCAGGACCGAAAATCAGGCTCAGATGATTTTTCTGGATACGCCAGGTATTCATCGAACCGCTAAGGCTAAGCTCAACCAGCGAATGGTCAAGCGAGCGGTTGAAGCTATTAATGAAGCTGATCTGATCTTGTTGGTAACCGATGCCTCAAAGCCGTTTCAACCCGATGAAGAGTATACGATTTCGGTCCTTGAGCAGACCAAGCGGCCAATCATTTTGATCATCAATAAAATTGATTTGGTTTCTAAAGACTCTCTCCTGCCAATAATCGATGAGTACAACAAGCGGCTCAATCCTGTGGAAGTCTTTCCCATCTCTGCCCTTCGTGGGGAGAACATGGAAGAGCTCGTTCCCAAGATTATCCATTATCTTCCTCCAAACCCTCATTATTATCCTGACGATACCCTAACCGATCGGCCAACCCGCTTTATCGTGGCTGAAATAATCCGCGAGAAAGTAATCCAGTTGACCAAACAGGAGCTTCCCTATTCCACAGCGGTTAAGATCGAATCCTTCAAGGAGAACACTCCTAATGGAATTATCAGGATTTCAGCCACTATTTTCGTAGAGCGAGACTCTCAAAAAGGGATTTTGATCGGCAAAGGGGGAGCCATGCTCAAACGAATCGGTCAGATGGCCAGGGAAGATCTCGAGCACTACCTTGGGTCTAAGGTATTCCTTGAGCTATGGGTCAAGGTAAGTCAAGACTGGCCAGATAATGAAAGGTCTTTGGATGAATTTGGCTACTAGCCCCTTGCTATCAGCCGCTAATCAGTAATGCCGACTACTCTAGCCACTTTTTACTTATTTGACTTATATGTCCCTTGAGCGAACCACCGGACTTATTCTAAAAAGTATTAAATACAGCGACACCGACCGCATTATCACCTGCTATACCCACAAGTATGGTAAAATTCAATGCATTGCCAAAAGGGCGCGAAGGCAAAAAAGCAATTTTCTCTCCAATATTGACCTTCTGACTTATGCTGAGCTGGTGATTGTAAAAAAGGGGATCAAGAATATCTATCCCTTGCGGGAAGCGGTCATTATCCAGTCGTATCACCGCCTGTATGAGGATCCTCCCCGGCTCTATGCAGCCTTTTATATGGCTGAGCTTATCCAGGAGCTGACTCCCGCGGAAGATAAAAAGCCCGAGATTCTGTCCCTCATTCTCCGGCAATTGGATATGCTTCAGAAGGGGGAAGATAGAGAAAAGCTCACCCTTATCTTCGAGGTCCGCCTATTGTCCCTTTTAGGATACCAGCCCCAGCTTGAAAAATGCCTGTTTTGTCTGGCTCCTGTCGAATCATCAAAGATGGGATTTATACCCTCGATGGGAGGGATTGTCTGCCAAAGCTGTTGCCAGAAAAAACATATCTCTTGCCCCTCGATCTCGCTGGGAAGTTTGAATTTCCTGCGCCAAGCTATCAAATTCCCGTTAAATAAGACTGACCGCCTCTGCCTGACCTCATCGAACAGGAAAGAACTCCTGAGCCTCCTACATGCCTTCATCACCTATCACCTTTGCCGGGAAATCCGCTCCTATCGGTTTATTCAGCTAAGCTGCTGATTGACTATGCGCTATGCGCGAGCGTGGGTAAGATATCGGAAGAGCGCTCAAGCCCAGGATAAGCTGATATGTATCCCCACGGCGAAGTGTGAGTGTTAATGAGTTAATATTTTAGGGAAAATTTTTGATCTCTGGCGAAACCAGAATGGTGGTTTTTTGGCTCATCACCACCAGCCCAGGTTTTGCTCCCTTCGGTTTGGTAACATATTTTTTGAAAGCATAGGCTACGGCTACCTTAGTATCATTTCTGGCTTTACTAAAATAGGCAGCCAGAGAAGCCGCCTGGAGAATGGTTGAATAGGGAATCTGAGACAGCCGCTGCGGATTCCTCACCAGGACATGGGATCCAGCCGCATCCTGAGCATGAAGCCACAGATCATCCTTGCGGGCAATTTTGTTGATCAGAGTATCATTGCCCCGATCATTTTTCCCCACTAGGATCTCTAACCCATCTACTGAGACATAGCGGCGAATATCTTTAAAGGGCAACCTGGCCGAAGACGCCCGCGGACCACAGTCCGCTTGTGGGGTAAGCTCATCTGGCTGAATGATTCCCTCTTCTCGCAAGGTATCCGCATACTCCAAAAGAGCCCCAAGGCTCTCCTCAGCCTCAAGCCTGCTTAACCACAGGGAGAGAGAAGTCAGCTCTCTTTGAGCCTCTTCAAGCCGCTGTCTGACAATATCTTTTGATCTTTTAGCTTTAGTATACTTTTTATAATAGCTTTGGGCATTCTGAATAGGAGTCAGCCGTGGGTCAAGAGGAATGGTTATAAAGGCCTCAGACTGCGGATCGAATAAATCCCTGGCGTTGAGCTGATCCATGCCTTTCCTGAGTTGATGGGCATAGGCCATGATGAGGTCAGCCTGCTTGCGATACTGCTCTGCCTGCTCAGCCCGGCAAAGATCATCCTCAAGGGCCAAATGCCGCGCCCTGGCCTTATCAAGGGCCAGATGAACCTTTTGCTCGAGATAACTCCGCAAGGTTTGGACAGCGCTCATCTGGTGCCATATTTTTTCTAACTGCCTGGCCGCTTCGCTAGCGGTTGAAAAAACCTGATCCGGCAACCGCCGTTTAATCTGCTGCCTAAGGGGAAAGGAGATGAGCCGCCCTGTCCCATCCTCAGGATAGAGAATAGCAGGAGAGAAGCTGCCCTGGCGGTAGATATCCATAATTTCCAAGAAGGCTATCCAGAAAGCCTTTTCAAGGCTAAGACCCGTTGTGGCTTTGCTCTCGGCCCGGGCGACGATTTCTCCAGCCAGCAGAAGATCAAGACCGGCTATCTTCTGATGTAAAAAATTTGGCCAAGGGATAGCTCCATCATAGGTTTCAAGCAGCCTAAGAAAGCTTTCCTCAGTCAGTGAAAGAGGATCTTCTTTGGCAGGCTTTGGAGGAAAGCAGTATATATGTCCAGGTAAAATCTGACGATAGCGGTTTTTGTGGGCAGGAACAGAGCGCAGGGCGGCCAGGATTTTCCCCTGATCAGTGGTCAAAATTACATTAGCATTCCTGCCCATGAGTTCAAAGACTAGATCTAGACAAGAATAATCATCCTCAGCAAAATCCTGCTGTCTCAGGCTTCCCCCTTGTAGCCGGAATATGAGTATCCGCTCCATGTCCACAACCCGAATTTCGGCTATCAGCGCACCAGTCAAGTATTTTGGAAAAAGCGCGCCAGTCTGGTCATGGTGCTTTCTCCCCGGCAGCTCTAATCTTTTCTCCTCCTTACTACTGGCGCCTGGCCGCTTGCTGGTCAGATAAAGAATAGGAAAAGCAGGATTACAAGAGCAGTAGAGGTAGACCCTGCCCCCAGAGGGGGAAGGCAGAGGTCTATCGCCAGGCGCACGAGTATGCCGATCTGCCCTGCCCTCAGAGGGAGAAAGGGTCAAAGGGAGGATAATCTGAAAAGGCTCCTCAAGCCAAGGTCTTCCGACTCTAGCACCGACGATTTTGGATTTAAGCTCCAGCCCTAAGGCTTTTACAAAAAAGGAATCCATGATAGAAAACTCACCAGATCATTAAGGGCGATGTCGTTAAGTTTCAAGGGGAAAACCCTTTTGAAAAAGGGTCTTCCCCTTAAAAACCCCTTTCCTAAAACTTTTAATAACGATGAGAAACATCTGTTTTGTCGCAATACACACCTTGCCTTTTTCTTAAAAAAACTTATATAATAGCTCCATGCAAAATATCGAACTTATCCCCTTGCCAACCCGAAAAGATGACCGCGGCTGGGTTATCAGCCTGCCAACAATTCAAAACCTTGGCCAGGCCAATCTGCACATCCCAAGCCTCAAGCCAAAAGCTGTCCGCGGAAACCATTACCATGAGCACCACACAGAAGCAGTGATCATCCTGGGTGGAAAATGCCTGGTAGCTACCCGAAACAGACTAAACGGCATCCGCGAGGAGTTTATTTATGACGGAATCAATAAACTCCTACTGCTTATTCCACCCAATATTACCCATGCCTTCAAAAACATTAGCTATCGCTCGATCTACCTTGTCTGCTATTGCTACAGGACAAAAGGAGAAGATATCCCTGTCTCAAGCATTTCAGATCAAATTCTGACATAAATATCAAATTCGTTAGGATCATTTGTTAGGAGCATAAAATTCATTAGGATCATAAGTTATGTAAGTTATGATAATCGGTTTCTAATCCAAAGTCTAGGCTATTCTAAAGCTATTCTAAAGGATGCATCGTCAACGGGTTTTTTTGGCTACCCTGGTATGCTTCCTGGCTGCTACTGTCAAAAACGAAAGTCACCTAGGAAAAATCGGTTTATCATTGCCTTGGCTGGTTACTTTTGCTATAATGAGGACATTGTTTAATCTCGTGTGGCCTTTAGTAAGATTCGAGAGATAAAATTGCTAGGTTAATAGTCATGGATAAGGAAACAAAAGATTATATTGATGGAATTTTTATCCAGTTTAAAGATGAAATCATACATCAATTCCATATCATAGCTGAAGATGTCATCAGCAAGGTTCAGATTGTAGCTGAGGGAGTGGCCTCTCTCAACGAAAAACTCGACAGGCGAACAGAGGAGCTAGATAAAAGAATCGACGAAACCCAGGCTATGATGGGTAAGATGTTCAATAAATTGAACAAAAAAATGGATAACATTTCCGATAACTTAAACAAAAAAATCGAAGCCACCAATGAGAAGATGGATAACATGTTCGATGAATTAAACAAAAAAATCGAAGCCACCAATAAGAAGATGGATAACATGTTCGATGAATTAAACAAAAAAATCGAGACTACCAATGAGAAGATGGATAACATTTCCGATAACTTAAACAAAAAAATCGAAGCCACCAATAAGGAACTGAAAGCACTGAAAGCTGATATACTCAGGGTTGAGAGCAAGGTGGAAACTCTAGCTGAAAATCTGGAACACCACACCAGGGTTATCCATCACCTGTAACACACCTGTAAAAACTCTTCCTCAATTTAAAGTCCCCAATTTAAAGATACTAGCAAAGCTAATTTCTCATACCTTATGCATTATTTCCTTCTCCTCTTTTTTTCAGATAAGTTCTATCAGGGCTTAGTCAACTCTTCAGCAAAAGACTTAAAAAACAGAGTCTTATTTAAGAAAATACACCTACTACTGATGTAACTCCTTAGCTCGTTTGAGCTGGAAGAATTCTTCGCGCTCTTTTTCTTCAAGAGTGTTTTCAAGATATTTGATAGTTTCACGGTATTCGGGAATAAAGAGGTAGTTGAGAGAATTAGCGCGGCGCTGAGTTTTCTTAAGCTCAGTAGCCAGGCGAAAGAGCGAGACTTCAATTTCAGCCAGCTTAGCCAGCCGCTCAAGGCTCTGACTAAAGAGATAAACCGCCTTATCGAGACTAGCGGATGTTCCCTGGAAACCATACTGATGATGAGAAGGACAGAGAGTGCGACTGTAGCTCACCCGGGGAATGGCTACACCCATGATGCTGCGCTCGACCAGCTTGATTTTCTCGGCAGACCTTATGGCAAGTGAGGCCCTGGTAACAGTCTCGACGCCAAGAACGAGGGTTGCCTCCTCAAAGGCACGGTAGGCTTTTTTGAGACTTTCCTCAGCCTCTTTCTTCCATACGCGTAGCTCCTCGATCAGAGCCACAACTTCCATAACCAGAACTTCCCGCTTTTGCTCAAGCAGCTCATATCCTTCCTGAGCAAACTCTAGCTCTTCGCGCAGGCGCAGCAGATTAGTACGGGTTACTGAAAGATTCAATCGGTTAGACATGACTCTTCCTCATCTTGTTCAGTTTTTTTGGGATAATACTTTTGGATTTGAGCCTCACTAACTCTGATCAGCTCTTCGATCGGAAGCTTAGCAGCGATCTTCCAGGCCAGGTCCAGGGTCTGGTTAATCGAGCGGTTCTCGTTCTGCCCCTGGCGGACAAACTCTTCCTCAAACATTTTGCCAAATTCAAGATATTTTTTGTCACGCTCAGAAAGCTCACTCTCTCCAATGATCGAGGCCAGAGTCTCGACCTTTTTCACATAGGAATAGGCCGCATAGAGCTGATTCGAGATATTAGCATGGTCCTCCCTGGTCTTGTCGGCACCGATGCCATCATTCATCAATCTTGACAGGCAGGGCAACACATTGATCGGAGGATAGATGTTGCGTTTGGCCAACTCGCGGTCGAGCACAATTTGCCCCTCGGTGATGTAGCCGGTAAGATCTGGAATGGGATGGGTAATATCGTCGTTGGGCATGGTGAGAATGGGAATCTGAGTAATGGAGCCTGGGCAGTTGATGATCCGGCCAGCCCGCTCGTAGATCGAAGCCAGGTCACTGTATAGATATCCAGGATAGCCCTTGCGGCTTGGCACCTCACCTTTTGAGGTTGAGATTTCCCGCAGGGCTTCGCAATAATTAGTCATATCGGTCAGAATGACCAGAACATGCATCCCATGCTCAAAGGCTAGATACTCAGCAATAGTCAGCGCTGAGCGCGGGGTTACCAGCCGCTCAATCGAAGGATCATTGGCCAAGTTCAGGAACATGACCACCCGCGACAGCACGCCGCTTTCCTCAAAGCTTTGACGAAACATTTGGGCCACATCGTTTTTGACTCCCATAGCCGCAAAGACGACCACAAACTTCTCGCTCTGACCGCGCACTCTCGCCTGACGCACGATCTGGGCCGCAAGTTCGTTATGGGGTAGACCACTACCTGAAAAAATAGGCAGTTTCTGCCCCCGCACCAGGGTGTTCATGCAGTCAATAGTCGAGATACCGGTCTGGATGAAGTCCTCCGGATAGTCCCTGACCACTGGATTGATCGGTGCACCGTTGACATCGCGCTTTTCCTGATAAATGGGTGGAGGTCCTCCGTCGATGGGAATGCCAAGACCATTGAACACCCGGCCCAACATGTCGGTTGAGACTGGAATCTTCAAAGGTTGTCCTTGAAACCGCACTCGGGTGGTAGAAATAGTCAGCCCGCCGGTGCCTTCAAAGACCTCGATCAGGGCGCTGGTGCGGCTGGTAATTAGCACCCGTCCGTGGCGCACCTGGTTATTCTTCATTCTGATTTCGACCACTTCATCAAAACCAATGCCGCTGATCCCCTCGATGAAAAGAAGGGGACCGGATACCTTGGAGACACCGATATATTCTTTGCCAAGAACGCCGATTTCGGCTGCCCGGCTACTGCTGCCTGCTGTTAAACTGCTATTCATGCTGCTGATGTTCATAGGATTGCCATACTCTCCTTTTCGAGCTCTTCCATGCATTGGTCAATCTGCTGGAAGAGAAGATCAAACTGCTCGGTATTGCCATTGGGTATTTTTTCTTTCATCCGGTTGAGCTCATTAATCACGGGAAGCTGCATAATCCTAGAGATCGGGATATGGGCCCGGATGACCTCGGAGGCTCGGTGATAGAAGTGCATAATCGCCCGCAGCATCAAAAACTGCTTCTGAGGTACGGCGTACATATCCACCTCATCAAAGGCGCTCTGCTGCAAAAAGGCGTTCTTCAGGATTCTGGCCCCCTCGAGAATCAGCCGCTGAGCATCAGGCAGGGCATCCTCGCCGATCAGTTTGACGATCCGCTGCAACTTATAGTCCTGCTGCAGAATCTGCATGGCTTCATCCCGCAACAGCTTCCAGTTAGGATCGACATGCCGTGTCCACCAGGCTTGGACAAAGTCTAGGTACTCACTGTAGCTTTCCATGTAATGAATAGCTGGAAAATAGCGGGCGCTGGCCAGTTCCTTGTTCAAACCCCAGAAAGAGCGGACAAAGCGCTTAGTATGCTGAGTAACCGGCTCGGAAAAATCTCCTCCTGGTGGCGACACAGCGCAAATGGCGCTGACCGAGCCGATTCGCCCCCCTAGGGTCTGCACCCTTCCCGCCCGCTCGTAGAACTTGGCCAGGCGAGTAGCCAGATAGGCGGGAAAGCCCTCTTCGGCCGGCATCTCCTCGAGCCGGCCCGAGATCTCCCGCAAAGCCTCGGCCCAGCGGGAGGTCGAGTCAGCCATCAAAGCTACATCATAGCCCATGTCCCGGTAGTATTCTGCAATAGTGATACCGGTATAGATACTGGCCTCTCTGGCCGCGAGGGGCATATCCGAAGTGTTGGCAATCAGGATAGTGCGCTCCATTAAGGGGCGGCCCCGTTTCAGGTCCATGAGCTTGGGAAAATCCATCAACACGCCGGTCATCTCGTTACCCCGCTCGCCGCAGCCGATATAGACGATGATATCAGCATCACACCACTTGGAGAGCTGATGCTGGGTAATGGTTTTGCCGGTGCCAAACCCACCCGGTATGCCGGCTGTACCTCCTTTGGCGATGGGGAAAAAGGTGTCAATGACCCGCTGGCCAGTAATCAAGGGCTCTTCAGGCATAAGACGTCGAAGATATGGCCTGGCTAGACGTACCGGCCAGCGATGAACCATCCTGACTGGACAGGAGCCTTGTAGTGTGCGTATCCAAGCTATGGGCTCATCAATGCTATACTCCCCTTCTGGTTGGATGAACTCCACCGTCCCCTCGATGTCGACAGGGGTCAGGATACGGTGCTCAAACAGTGGGGTCTCTCTCACCACTCCCAGGATGCTGCCCGCTCCTACCTGATCACCCTCTGAGACCGCTGGAGAGAATGGCCATTTTTTTTGGCCATCAAGAGGCCTAACCTTGACCCCTTTGTGGATAAAGTTTCCGCTATGCTCACTGATAGCCTTAAGTGGCCGCTGAATACCGTCATAGATATTGCCAATCAGCCCAGGCCCAAGCTCAACCGAAAGGGGAATCCCGCTGCCATAGATATAAGAGCCCGGCTTAAGCCCTGTTGTGCTCTCATAGACCTGAATGGTGGCCCGGTCCTGATCAAGCTCAATGATCTCTCCGATCAGCCGATCATCGCCGATCTCGACTAGCTCCATCATCTCAACCGAGTGAATATCTATCGCCTTCACCACCGGTCCGTTGATCCAATCCACAATCCCGACTATTTTCGACATTTTGTCCACAACTCTTCCTCCCACTCTCTCCTTACAAGTTCGAAAAACACCCAAGCCGCGCCACCCACTTACCCCCACGACGAGGTGGCCGCCGTCCCATGCGCCGGCTTCTTTCAGTTGAACAGCAACCTGGCTGCCGCCGAACGCATCGCCTCTTCGCTTCGCTGGAATATGGCCTCTAGGGAATTGTCATACAGAAGCCGACCATCGCTGCGGACTACAATCACTCCTCCTTCAATATCCGGGGTCTGCTCAGAGAGGGTGAGCTTTTTACCACTCTGTGCGCTCAGCAAAGCAAGCAGATCATCGGTGAATAGCTGCCGGTCCCGGCTATTTACCTGGATGATGAACTCTTCTCCCTCCAGCCATCCCAAGGCCTCAAGAGTCAGTCTGCTCAACAAGTGGGAGGCATAGTCTGGATACCGAACCAAGGCGTAGAGCTCTTGCCTGACCACATCCAGCACCTCTTGGAGTATAGCCTCCTTTTGCCCAATGATTTCCATGCGGGCCGCAAGCTCAGCCTGGGAAACCATTTTGGCTTTGGCTAAGAATATGTCCAGATTAGTCTGGCTATTTTCGGCCTGCCGACGCATCTCAGCTTGCACCCTAAGCGCCTCACGCTGTATGGAGGCCGCCTCTTTTCTGGCCTTGTCCAAAATCGCTTCTGCTTCCTGAAAGGCATCCTCCATGATTACTCTGGCTAAGATCTCTCCATTGCTGCTTAACATGATTCTTCTCTTCTCCAATACTCCTAGTCTTCTCCAACCCTCATGGCTACCATTCGTGAGGAGCCGGAATCCGAGTGTAATTTTTAGCCCTCGATTCCCGCTTCTTTTGTCGAAAGTGACGGAATGGTGATTTAGCTGACTTTTCACTGAAAATAGCCATGAGCGTTCTCCAAAACTCCTAGACTTTGATTCCCAGGGCTGATAGGGCAAAATCCTCCACCGAGCGCCTGTCAGGTTGAGGCCCAAGCCGATCGGGTATCTCCAGAATTAGCGCTCCACCTCTTTTTTTCAACAGCATCTTGTCAAGATACGGCCTTACCTCCTCGGCCAGCTTCTCGGTAATCAAACAAATGCCCACGTCCTGCCGCCTGCTGAGCTTGCGCAGAACCGCCAGGGCCTGCTGACCAGAATCTACACTCACTCCTTCAACCCCGGCTAGGGAAAACCCCAAAACCGTCTGCTGGTCACCAATCAGAAAAAATTTCATCTGTCTCACACTCTCCCCAGAATCATAATGGCCACAATCAGTCCGTAGATAGCGATTCCTTCGGCCAAACCCACAAAGATCAGTGCCCGGCCAGCCATCTCTGGCCGCTCGCTCATAGCTCCCATAGCTGATGAGCCCACCAGCCCCACGGCTATAGCTGCTCCGATGGTGGATAACCCAGTAGCTAGGGCCGCAGCCATAAATGCCCAACTCACATTGATCCCGCCCCCCTTGGCGGCCGCAGCTGCCACCTGACCGACCTCTTCTCCTTCAGTCAAACCACTGCTGTAAGCCGAGCCCGCAAACACCATACCCGCCAATACTATGCTTAACACCCAAACCACTGCCACCACAGCCGGCCAAACTTTCCTAACAAGTCCCTTATTTATAGCCATAATCATTGCTTTCTCGTCTCCTTTCTCCTAATACACCAGGTGTCCTTTTTCCCTGAAATGCAGGATGGGCACTTTCAGGGGATAAACCATAACCCATGCTGAAAATAGAATCTGTACTGGGGAGTCTGCTTATTGCTGGGAGATTATATAAGTTGAAAAATCTATTTCAGACATAAATAGGCTAAATTCGCAATGGCTTGTAGATCTCTCCTCCTCCCTTGAAAAATTTGCTGAAAAATTCGTAGTATTCGAGACGAATAATCTGAATGGATACCACTAGACCTTCGATAGCGATTATTCCAATGTTGCCGATCAACATAATGAGCCAATACCAGAAAATGCCTCCTTTCAGACCTTGCAAGGTATTTGCCAGAGCAAAAACCGCCAGGAATAAACCGGCATGCGCCAAGGCAAAGGCCGAGACCCGAATGAAGGAGACCGTATTTGAAAGAAATCCGATCACGGTATCACCTACCTCAATCAAGGATTCCATAAGGTAGATGCCAATATTCTTGGGCAGAATGGGATGTTTCTTCTTAAAAACCAGCCTGTTGTAGAGATTAAAAAGCGGCTCTCTTAAGAATATGGCCAAAAGGGGCAGAAACAGAATCATGAACAGATAGCCAAAGTTAGCCAGGAATTTTCCCGTAGTCAGATAAAAGAGGACCAAGCCAACACAGCCCCAGTAAAAGACTAGACCCATGATGCCAAACTCACCAAATATTCCTCTCTCATAGTCACTATGCTTGATAGAGTTAATAATGTTTAAAATGAGAGCAATACTGATGATGATCATGCCAAAGCCTACGGTTACCTTCATGAAATAGTAAATATTCTCCATAGGATTGAACCACAGAGGCGGGATAAGATGCTCAAAGCCGAATACGGAGCCATAGAGAAAACCAAAAATCGTGGACATGATCCCGCATTCCATAATAATCAAGCCTAAATCCTGCATATTTTGCTTGACAGATTTTTTAAAGGTAAACAACCCCATCAGGATTAAGGCAAGGCCATGCCCTACATCCCCAAACATGACCCCGAACATGAACAAGAAGCTCAAAGCAAAGAAAAAGGTCGGATCCACCTCCTTGTAGGAGGGAATTCCGTATTCGGAAACCAACTTTTCAAACGGCTTGAGCAGGAATGGATTTTGAAAACAGGTAGGAATCTTGAGAAGGTCTCCTACCTGCCACATGACATTTGAAGAGAGAACAGAAATTTTGACCTGATAATTTGTCGCTTCCAAGACTTTCTTTTCCAAAGAAGGCACGACATCCTGCGGCACCCACCCAGCGATATGATAGACTCGACCTACCTTATCGTATGATTTTCCGATCTCCAGAATAGCCACTGAAAGCAGTACCTTTCGAGTTACCTCTCTAAGGCGTTGTTCCAGCTCCTTTTTCACCTTTTCCAGATTCTTTCGAGCTACGGATTTTTGCATTTCCAGCTCCTGAATCTGCCCCCGTAAGCTCTGGATACTGGGAATTTCAGAATCTTGATCCTGCCTAGGAATCTCTATCTTTTCAAAATAGGCGCTCTTCAGGGCCTTGTCAATTTTCTCCCGGTCCTTTCTAGAACCAAAGACAAAAACTAGTCTTCGGCTGCCAATAGGATTAGAAGGGAGCAACAGATGGTAAACATCCGATAAGCTAAATTCCAGCCGATCAAGATTTTCTGCTGGAATCAGCCCCGCGGCCACATACAAAAATCGACATTCGTGGATCTGATTGATATCCACCCCAGCCGATGAGAGCATCTCCAGTTGCCTCAACAGTTGCTCTTTCTCTTTCCGTGTCTTCTCCTGGGCCTCCACCTCCTTGACCAAACCGGAGATTTCCTTCTCCAAATGCTGAATCTCTTGGTCAATGCTGATGATATCCTTATGCGGATTGACATCTTCCTCTGAAGTTAGGCTCAAATTCTCTGGATCAATCTCAAGCCACAGGAAGATTTTCTCCAATCTACCCTTTAACTCTATATACTTACTTAATAAATTCATATCCGTATGAGATTCAAGATCCATCTCTCCCACACGGGTCTTTCGAATATTCATTAAGTGAAGTATTTTCAAGTTAGCAATAATACTCGTTGTTTTGGCCACGTGGTCCTGTGGGACCTGCAAATCAATTTTAGCCATTCTGGCAAGTCTAAACATTTCAACTCTCCTAACCCCTCATCCTAACTCATTATAAAAAAATTTATTAGCCTTATGTTCTTACCTCCCAATTCGGGTTTTGCTGGTGTATTTCAGGTATTGATGCCTAAACGCCAAAGCTTTTCTTTCCTGAAGGTGTCAATCGCCAGATCCGAAATTCCCCTGGGCCAAACATCTAATCAGGTGATCGGCCACTATATCCCGGGGAAGATTCATCCGTTTAGCTTCGGTGAGACTGATCAAGTTCTTAACTTCCATCTCCTTGAAGAAAACGTAGTCCAAGACAGTACCGAGGTGAAAGGGTACTCCCTGCCAGTTTTTCCGAGCCAGATTGAGCAAATAGGAGTGCAACTGAGTAGAGCAAGCCTCGATATCTTCAAGATTAGCCAAAAGAGTCTGATAGGGAGTCAGAGCCAAATTACTGACCACATCCTTTCGATCCACCGAAAAGGCGAGTTTTTTCCGACGCTCAGGCGAGATATGACACCCCTGCATCAGTCCATAATTGAGAATTTCCTCAGGTGAGAAGTGATACACCTCCTTAAATCGAAATGTCCAGGTAATATTCAAAATGTCCATTTGAACGCCGAGAATGCTTCGGGCAATTTTTTGCTCTCGGCGGCTGAGGGTAGAGATGATTTTCCACAACTGGTTATAATAACTAAGGTCTAGGGCCATCTCCAGGGGAAAGCTGTCTCTCTCCTCCTCGAAGCGGTATAGGGCACTCCTGAGTGGACTATGGTAGCAAGTTCTCCGCAATTGGGTCAGCACTTCCTCCAGGCTGTTTGACTGAAGCAGCGCTTGCTGAGAAAAACTTACGGTTTCCTCTATGGGCAGCAGCACGCGCTCTAACTCTTTTTTTGGCTTACCCTGGCAGATAGTGCGCACGATGGCCTTAAGATTTTCAAGTTCATATTTTTGATACAGGTGCTGGATCAGCCGCCTGCGGTTTCCAGACAAGGAGTTGATGACCTTATGATAACAGTCGAACAGCTCCTGATAGAACATCTGAATCAGGCCATCGAAGGAGGCTTCCACCTTGCCAAGCAGCGGCCCATAAGAGGTGTTCCTCAGACACTCGACCAGACCACTGTAGCCGCAGACACTAAGCAGATTTTCATAATCTGCTGGAGCAAGTAGTCGACTCTTTAAGGCCCGCAGCTTGGCATTGATATACGAATATTGGAAGGCTGCTATCAGCATAAGGCCATCACCCACCTATCCCAAGAGTAGCAAACAGTATAGCCCGAAGCTCAGCCACTACCCGCTCCCGACTCCGTCTGGCCTGCTCGCTGAGCCTCAAGATAGTCTCCTCCTTCTCGGCTCTGATTCGGGCTACTTCCTCTTCTCCCTCTGCTTTGAGCCTCTCTTCCAATGCCTGCCGCTCTCTCTTTAGCTCCTCTCTGGTTTTCTCAATCAATTGGCGAGCTTCAGCTCTAGCCTGAACGACTAGATTATTCCCCTTCTCTTTAGCCTCCTCTAGGACCTTGGCTGCATTCCTTTCCACTCCTAGCATTTCCTCAATAATGGCGCTGTTTTCAGCTACCCCCTGCATACGATTGACCTCACTCTCGTTTTAACTTAATTGGCTCATTAATTCTAGGGTACATAAAAATTATATTTCTCCCCTGATTTTTGATCTCTATGAGAGAGCAAACTTAATGCCCATGTCATAATTTTTGATACCCATAAACCAAGCTATTGATTTTTTATTTTTATTGTTTAAAAAATTCCAAATCCACCCAATAATCTGAAAAGGTGCTATCTCAAATTTTATGGAGCTTGAGACAGACTCCAGGAAGAAGATACAAGGAGATGGTCATAGAAATTACAGTAGGTAGTAGGAGTGAATAAAATTTATGATGGAGGTCATAAATTTTATTCACTGGTCAAAGATATAAGATTAAAGAATAGTAAGATTGAATAGTAAGATTAAAGAGATAGGCCTTGGCGAAAAAACCATTAACTTAAGATGAGAGAAAAGTTTTCGAGGAGCTCTCCCTGATCACTGACCAGAGAGGACTTGGATAAAACATCTTCCCTTTCCACTGCTGCTTTTCGGTACCCCTAATCCCCAACAGCCTTCGATCCTTCCTTGATTGCCGGTTACTTCCTGGATATCAGCATCATAGATGGAATCATTATCCCTCAGGGTCAAGGCGATACTTCTCCTGTGGTATGACTCGGGCAGGGCATCAAAATCATATTTCCAAAAATATCCTTCTCCAATATCATACACAATCTGAGCACGCCACTGCTGATCATGATAGCGGCAGAGCCTGGCATGAGCACTAACTACTGCTGGAAAAAGAATTTTCAAGTTTACTTCATCTTTGCCATAACTGTCCAGCCCCTCGATCCGAAATGAAATAAAACCATAGGGAAATTCCGGATCCGAAATTGATTTATCTGGCCGGTTCGGGTCGTTTTCACTCACCAGTCGGACATTTCGAAAATAGCCTCGATCAATCTTCATACTGACTCTGCCATCCTTGGTTTCAAGACTGCAAAGACTGGGATCTTTAGATGCATTCGCTCCATAGGATCCCACCCCAGGTCCATCTCCTTCTTCAGCATCCTTAATGCCGTCTCCATCGGTATCGTTCGGATCAAATAAAAACCGCACCCGCTCACCAACCACTTCGCCTATTCCCCATTCATCAGCCGCCTGGATTGACTGAAAGCGGCGAGCCCGGGCAGAATCCACCGAGGACAGGATCATAACTCCACAGGCCATCAGCCCAATCAATGAAAGAAACCTTAAGCGAAATGGCCTCAGATTGCGCTGCATAGATTATAGATCCTCTAATTAAAGATTATAGGTTTTCTATAATAATCCTTCTCGGGGCGGACCTTGGGGGGCCGCCCCTACAACTGATGGTGTAATTAAAACTCACAGGCCGATCTTCGTATATTCAAAGGGAATCTGAACGAATTCAGCCTTTATCGGTCCTTTGACGATTTTCGTCAGAGTACTCACAACCCTAACCTGCTTGCCTTGCAAAGTTGAGTCCATGGTTACCTCTACTGGATAGCCAGGATACTTGGCCAATTCCTCAAGCATTTTCATCTTGCTGAACTTAGCCATCTTCTCAATCGCTTTCGGCGAAACATGAATATCCTCGCTCAGCCAGCAGGTGGCTTTCATTTTATTTCCCTCAAGCGTTGTCTCTACCAGCACCTGATAGCAATTCCAATCCTTAATTTTCTTTTTCTCTCCGGTCCGCTTCGAGACAACCACTGTTGTTCGCTCACTGGCCTCTTTTAGCTTATCCATCTCAGAAGAAACCTCTCTATAGGTTTTCTGGGATTTATCTAGTTCATAGGTTTTACCCTTATCCATCAAAATTAAAGTATATTGATTCTTATTATCTTCGCTCTCAAACCGGATTCGATCTCCTTTTAACCAAACAGACATGACTTTTTCTGGCCCGGCCAGCTCGCCATTAATAAAGGTCTGACTTTTTTTCTCAAAATAAATATCCTCCTGCTGGACAGCCTCTTTCTCCATTTTCTTAATATTTCCTGCCTCCAAATCGGCTGCCTCAAGCTTAGCTGCGCCAAAGAGCAACAACCAAACTCCAACGGCCAGGAGGACATATACTGACTTTCTTGCTCTCATATAAATACTTCCTTTTTATTTAATTAAGATTTGATTTTTCTATTTCTCTATCACTAACCCAAAGCTCCTTTAGAGAGCTCCTTACTTATTCACTTTTCCCAAATAGCCCAGGCATCAAACAATGAATTATATCGCAGGAGATATTTTTCATTCGTTTCGGTCAAGACTTTAAAATAGTCCATCTTGGGTTGAGTTGCTCGCACCCCACCTTCGTACCACCGATCAAGAATCTCTTTTATTTTCATAGACTTTCCCTCCAGGACGAACCGCCTAGGACTCTCGTTAGCTTTATATCCTGAATAGCTATTTACTTCGATTTTCTTCCACATCTATCATTTCTCCTGATTTTATTTTAGTTAATCCATGCTAAAAATAAAAAATTTTAGTGATTCACACTGTGCTTCCTACAGTGGTCTGGGCCTCTGGCTGGATGGCCAAAGCGGAGGGAAAAAGGACACGAAAGCGAGTGCCCTTTCCAACTTCACTCTGAACATCAAAAGTAACGCCATATGGCCGCATAAGTTGATAACTACTGTATAAACCTAGCCCTGTTCCCTTCAGACCATCTTCCCCCTGTTTGGACTTTGTGCTGTAGAAAGGCTCAAATAGTTTGGGTAGATCCTCTTTTTTGATCCCACAGCCCGAATCAGCGATCTCCACAAATAATTGTTGCTCATTCCATCCTGTCCTGATCATCAGTTTTTTCTCAGGCGACATCTTCATAGCATCTAGGGCATTCTTGATCAGGTTCGAAAAACACTGACTCAAATCACTGTAAACAGCTTCTATGTCAGGAAGGTCATCAGCCAAATCTAAAAATTTTTCTACCTGGTGTTTAAAGTCAAGATCAGCTTCAAAAAATTCCAGCTCATCAGTGAGCATCTTATTCAGATTAATTCTTACCCTCTTGCGCTCATGCTCTTTCCTGGTTTTATCCAGCATAGCAGAGATAATAGCATACATTTTATTGGCCGCAGAAAGCATTTTGTCAAGCCTCTCCTCATGAGGATATTTGGTCTTGAGGAATTCGGCATAGGCAATGATACAACTCAAAGGGTTATTTAGATTATGAGCAAAGCCTGCGGTCAGCCTCCCAAGAGCAGCCATTTTCTCCTCCTGCCCTTTTTTCCGCAATTCCTCAATCATTCGCTCTTTCTGCCGAACGGCCTTTTCCACCACCTCCAATAATTTTTCATTATTAACTGGTTTAGTTACATAGTCAAAGGCTCCTTGGCGCATCACACTGACCGCGGTTTCAAGTTCCAAAAAACCAGTCAGCATGATTACTGGAACCAGGGGATAGCGGGAGCGGATCTGCTCCAACACTTTTTCCCCATCCATCTGGGGCATCTTGATATCACAAATCACTACCTCGATTTCCTGGTCAGAGTATAGGATTTCCAATCCCTTTCGTCCACCCTCGGCGGTGATAACTGAGTAGCCCTCGAAACGAAACACGCTGCTCAGCATTCTCAAAATATTCGCATCATCATCAATAAGCAGGATCTTATGACCCATAGCCGTATTTATCTCCCTCATGAGAAGGTATACCTGCCGGAAACCGTAAAATAAATGTAGCGCCCTCTCCCCACCTGCTTTTTACCTGAATTTCACCCTGGTATTGATTAACCAGCCGATACACCACATTCAGTCCTAATCCAGTACCCTTCCCTGGGTCTTTGGTGGTGAAAAATGGATCAAAAATGTAGGGCAAATCCTCCTGTCTGATGCCGCATCCGGTATCCTGAATTCGAATATAAACAAAATCATTCTGGGAATAAGTTGTAAGTAAGAGTCTGCCCTGGCCCTGCATGGCATCTACGGCATTGATGATCAGATTGACGAAAATCTGCTGAAACTGATTAAAGTTTCCAAGAACTAGGCCGTCATCCTGATAGTCTCTCACAATTTCGACTGCCTGCATATTCCTAGCATGTAAAGCCATGCTGATCGATTCCTCAAGAACCTGTTTGACATCAATTAGGGAAACTTTCTGATTCTGAATTCCACGGGCATATAAAGAGAGATCTTTGATGATATTGGCCATCTTTTCTGCACATTCTTTGATTTGACTAGCGATCTCAAGAACGATTTCCCGCTCATCAGCTTTTTTAATCAAGTAATTCGCTCCAGAGAGTATCACCTGTAGAGGATTGTTGATCTCATGAGCCACCCCAGAGGCCAGAATACCTAATCCAGCCAAATTTTCCGCCCTTCGCACTCCCTCCTCTAATTCTTTAATCTTTGAAATATCCTGGGTATAGACGAGCACATTATGCACCTGACCCAGTTCATTTTTAATCGGAATGTAATGGATATTTACATACCGCCGGTTTTCTCGAGCACTTTTTGAGCAGCGACTATCATTATCGAAGGGAATGTTAAGATCTGTTTGCGTTACCCCTTCCTGAAATACCAGCGGCGCTTTGCAGGCTGGACAGCGCGATGAGCGATTAGCAATAACCTCATAGCACCGGTTTTCGATCAGCTCTTTTGGTGTCTTGTCTAAATAAAAGGCTTGGGTTTTATTAACCGCCTTGATCCGATACTCATGATCAATCATGAAAAGACTGTCGATGATCTCATCGAACATCCCAAGGAGCTTATTCTTGCTCCTCTCTATCATCTTGCGCAAGTGAGCTTCATATGAGTTCTGAAGACTCAATATCCTCAAACACTCAGGGGTACAGTGGCTGGTCTTTCGCCTCCAGTTTATATCGAGAATGGTTTCCAAGGCACCGATAAGCCTTCCCTGATCATCTTTCAGCGGATAGACTCCCCGCTCGACTGCAAGGCGACTTCCGTCCTTGCGGCGAAGAGAGCTTTGGCAAAGATAAGGGCTGTGGTGCCCCGAAGGAGCCAGAAAGTTACAGGGACTGTGGCAATCGCTGAAATGAAGAAGGCTGCAAACATTATCCAACGCCTCATCGCTTGAGTATCCGCTTATATGTTCGGCCATAAGATTAAAGTATCTAATTTTTCCCTCAGTATCAATAATGAGTGCTCCGAGCGGCAGGGAGGAAAATATCTGTTGCAGCAGTCTATGGTTTGGCTCGATCAAGGAGGCGATCATTCTTTTCTCTTTTCTCTTTTTTGGTTATGCTTATCTATTTTTTGGTTATGCTTATAAATATTTTATCGATCCCTTTCGGGAAAACTTTGATAAGAGAAGCTAAAAGAGCAGACTGAAGACAAAGACTTTTAGCCCTTTTCAAAACCAAATTTAGTGGCGATTTGCTTCTTAATATATCGATCTACCACCATAGACAAAGCTTCTTTATCATCCCCACTGGCTAAGGCCTTGAAGATCCCCAGGGGAAGACGAAAACCACCCTGATCAAACCTTCCCCCATATTCTCCCATGACCACATCAGGAAAGGTATCCTGAATAAATTTTTCTGGCTGAATCACATCGCTGTTTGTTCGCAAAGAGCAATCTATGTATTCACCGACAATTCCATAAACCATCACCGTATCAATTCCGGCCCGTTTGAGTAGAAAATCTGCTGCCTGAGGGATAGCATCCCGATCCTCCCGGCGAACCACTCCTGCGGCAGCCAAAAGAAAACTCCCATAGATATCCTTGCGCTGGTAAGCTTGAAATATGATATCCATAGTTGTCGGAGAAAGATTTTGTTGTGAAATTTTTTCCAACAGCTCCACATCAGCATATCTACGCAAATAAGCCATGGCTAGATAGTCACTTTCCTGAGCTACAATAAGGTCTTTTGTGTCCACCCTGATACCGTGCATCAGAGCAGTAGCAATCGGCATACTCTCTTCCTCAAGAGTAGCCAACAAATCCAACCGCTGAAGATACTCAGCATAGATCGTGGCTGTAGAGCCAACATTTTTCCGAATATCAATAAAATCCGCCTTCAGAACTCCAAACTGATCATGATGATCAACAATCGAAGCTACCGGCATATTTTTCAGCGCTTCCGCCAGGGCTATGTCCGGCCTCTGAGAATCTACCAAGGATATAGCCTTGTACTCCCCAAAGGGAAAACCTGGCCGATACTGGACCAATTCAATCCCCAACAATTTAAGAAGAGCCAAATTTTCCTGGTGACTTACCGCTTCAACATGCAAAATAGTAGAGCCAATACCCCATGAGTTTAGAATAGCCTGATGAGCGAGGGCGGCCGCAATACTGTCCGCATCAGGGGCTCCCCGCAACACAATTAGGATCTTCTGGCCACTATACGGCATCATCTTCTCGTGCAATTCGCTTACTTTCTCCAAATCCTTACCCATAATTGATTCATCTCGGCAAAGATAAAATTTATTAACCATTAACTATTTTATTATATAACAAACTAGCGGCAAAAAAAAGCTCTTAATCCACAGAGGCTACCACCATACTCCTTTTTTGGAAGGAGCCCTTATTCAATAAGGGTTCCTTCCAAACCATCCTCCTAAGACTTTAATATTAAAATATTAAAGTTTTAGGAAAGGGGTTTTACCTTAAAGAAGGCAGATAAGATTCAGGAAAGATATTTCCCCGATTTAGTATACCCTTTGGATCAAGGAGAAGTTTGACTCGAACCATTTCCTCTATCCCTTGTGGGCCGTATAGCAATTCAAGAAGCCGGTGTTTCAACTTCCCGATGCCGTGCTCTGCCGAAACACAACCCCCTAGAGAAACGGCTTTGGCTGCAAACTCAAAACTCAACTCCTGTGCCCGAAGCATTTCTTCATCGTCCCTGGGAAGAATATTCAGATGAAGATGACACTCGCCGATATGTCCAAAAAGGACATACTCAAGCCCCTGCTCCTCGATCCGTGTCCGATAGAGGGAAATCATCTCTTCGAGATAGGGTTCGGGCACGGCAAGATCTGCACTTACCTTGTGGATAGTTGGATAATGGCGCTTGCGCTCTCTGAAGATTTCATTCAGGATCTCAGGAAGAGCATGGCGAAATCTTTTCATCTTTTCAAGCTCCTGCTCATTGAATCCTCCCCAGGTATCATCCATATTCACTCCATGCTCTTCAAGGGCCACCTGCCAGTGCTCGTAGATGTCCTCAAGTTCCTCATCCTTTTGGTAAAACTGCTCAAAAAAGATAGCGCTTTGAGCAGAGAGAGGAAAGTCAGCAAAAAAAGCATCACGGCTTTCCTCCTGCTGGCGCCCTTGACGCAGGATGGAAAGCGAATGCTGATCGAAATATTCTACCGCTATTGGCTTGATTCTACTGAGTGGATCTGATCGCAAGATACGGATCTTTTGGGCAAATTTAATCGCCTGGTCAGGATCTGGAAAAAAGGCTATGCCGCTGAAGATCTTATCTGGCCTGGGAACTAGTCTAAGCTCAAGATAGGTAATAACCCCTAATGTTCCTTCGGCCCCGATAAAAAGATCTATCAGGTCCATACCTGGCTTGGCATAGTAGCCAGCAGCGCTCTTTACCGCCGGCATCTGGTAGGTTGGAATGGGAATCAGCAATTTCGATCCTTTGGTGGTCTGCACAGGAATAGTTCCTGAGCGATCAGCCTGGTGTTCTCCTCGGGTAATATCAAGGATTTCCCCCGTAGCCAGAACCACCCTTAACCGCTGAACATAATTGCGGGTCGAGCCATAAGCCAAAGAACGGGCACCAGAGGAGTTGGCGGCCACAATACCCCCGAGGGTAGCGGTAGATTCGGTTGGATCGGGAGGATAAAAATAGAGAGATGGATCTTGAATAAAATCACGAACATTTCCCTCCTGATCGATCCCTTCAAAATTTTTGGACTCAACCTGTCTCTGAAAAGAGCGCAAGCTAAGACCAGGCTCTACCTGGATTAGCCATGCTCGGGTCTTCTGACATCTTTTAACCCCTAATATCCGGCTCATCCTTTCCATAGCCAAAATAACACCACCACCTGCCGGCACCGCACCGCCGACAACGCCAGTGCGGGCTCCGGAAATGGTTACTGCTGTCCCTGTTTTTTGAAATTGAGCCACAAGAGCGCTGATCTCATCCTCCTGGGTGGGAAAATAGATAACCTCTGCCATACCTGGGGCAAGATAAGATTCATCCTGCAAATATGGACATCCTGGGGTTATCTCTTGGATAGAGATTTTTCTGACTAGATCTTCTCTTTCCATAAAATATTCGTCAAACCAACCTTTCAAATATTTGTTAACTATTTGTTAAGCCAGGCTTTCTGCTACCTTTTTCCTGATCAGGTCGAATTTATACAGCGGCTTATCTGCCTCAAGAAAGCCTATAGCTCCCGGATGCAAGATCTCTGCCGGCTCATCCTCTTGATTCCAAAGAGCAACCACCCGCGCCTTAGTGAGTGAAGGTGTATTTCGGAAAATCTCAACCATGTCACCGCAGCCAATCTGATGACACACCTTGATGGCCGCTCTATTTCCCTCACTTTTTTCATACACCAGCCCTGCTATCTGATATAGGGGTGAAGACTTACTAACTTGATAAGCTTGAGAGTGCCGAGGATGGGAATCAAAGTAAAATCCTGTTGTATACTCACGGCCAGCCGCATGGCCCAATTCCTGAAGCCACTCCTCCTGCACTTGGAAGGTATGGGGACTTTTCAAGTAAGCATCGATAGCCTCACGGTATGCTTTGGTAACTATCGAGACATAGGCTAAGCTCCTCATCCTGCCTTCTATCTTCAGTGAATTTACCCCGGCAGAGATCAACAGCGGAAGGTACTCGATCATGCACAGATCCTTTGAGCTGAGAAGATAGGTTCCGCTCCTGTCTTCCTCAATGAGCAGAGGATCATCCAAGCGATGCTCTTCAACCAGATGATATCTCCACCGGCAGGGCTGGGCGCAATCACCTCGGTTGCTGTCCCGGTGGAGAAAATAATTGCTCAAAAGACACCTGCCCGAGTAGGCGACACACATCGATCCATGGACAAAAACTTCAAGCTCGAGTGAGGTTTTCTGTCTAATATCTTGAATTTCCCGCAAGGTAAGCTCACGAGCCAGACAGATTCTCCTTGCTCCAAGCTCTTGCCAAAACTGAACAGCTTTCCAATTACAGGTATTGGCCTGAGTGCTGATCGTGATCGGCAGCTCGGGTGCATACTCTCTGGCGTATAGAAAGATACCCGGATCTGAAATAATCAGCCCATCGACCTTAAGACGGCTCAAGCTGGTCAAATAGCTGGCTAGGCTACCTAGATCATAATTGCGGGCAAAGATATTAACCGCCACATACATCTTTGCTCCATATTCTCTAGTTATCTCCCTGGCCAAACTCATCTGATCGAGGGTGAAATTTCCTGCCCGCTGGCGTAGGCTGAAATTTTCCCCGCCAAGATAAACGGCATCTGCTCCGTAATGGAGAGCAAACTGCAATTTTTCCAAATCTCCGGCAGGGGCCACTAACTCTACCCTATTCATGATCAGTAAGATTATTTTATTTAATTATTTAAGAATATATTATTTTAAGCTAGAACTTAGGCTGGTTGAATAGCCTTCATTAGGTCGATGATCCGCTCAAGCTCCTGGGTGGAAGAGTAGGCGATCTCTATCTTACCCCTGCCTTTTCGATCTTTGATCCTAACATGAGTACCGAAAAGAGCCTTCAGCTCATCCTCAAGCGCACGGAGAAAAAGCCGGCTCTCGTCTTCCTCTTTAACCCTTTTTTGGGAGGCCCCATACCTTTTGACCAGACTCTCGACCTGCCGGACCGAAAGATCCCTCTGAACAATCTTTTTGCTCAAAGCCAGACGGTCCTGAGGGTTAGGAACACTTAACAGGGCCCGAGCATGCCCCATGCTCAGAAGACCTAGCCTGATATAATCCTTGATCGGCTCTTCCAGTTTGAGCAGCCTCAAGGTATTTGAGACGGTCGATTTATCCTTACCCAGGATACTGGCCAGACGCTCTTGGGTATAGTTAAACACCTCGATTAGTCGTTGATAGGATTCTCCCTCTTCGATGGAATTGAGATCCTCCCGCTGCAAATTCTCAATTAAAGCTAGCTCAAGCTCTTCCTGCTCGGTGAGCTCCTTGACAATCACTGGTATACGGGTAAGACCGGCCTTCTGAGCAGCTCGCCATCTTCTCTCACCAGCTACAATTATATAACCATCATCGCTTTTGCGGACGAAAATGGGCTGGATAATTCCTTTTTCCTTGATCGATGAGGCCAAGCCGGCTAATTTCTCCTCATCGAAGTATTTTCTCGGCTGGGCTGGATTGGGAAAGATACGCTCGATCGGAATTTCCAAAATCTCCCCGCGAGTATCATAATCCACATTGGTAATCAGAGCGCCCAATCCCTTACCTAAGGCTTTTTTCGACATGATCAATCACCTCTTTCGCCAACTGGAGATAGGCTTGTGCGCCTGATGAGCGGATCTCATAGAGGATAATAGGCAACCCATGACTTGGTGCTTCGCTCAAGGCTACATTTCGCGGAATAATCGATTTGAACACCTTGTCGGAAAAATAATCCTTAACCTCTTTAGCTACCTGATGACAGATATTGGTTCTCTGATCAAACATGGTCAGTAAAACTCCCTCTATCTGCAAAGCGGTATTTAAGTCCCGCTTGATCAGCCTAATGGTATTCATAAGCTGACTTATTCCCTCAAGGGCATAATACTCGCACTGAAGAGGAATAATAACTGAATCGGCAGCCGACAGAGCATTGACCGTCAAAAGTCCTAAGGAAGGTGGGCAGTCGATAATGATAAAATCATATCTGGATCGGATTTCTTCTATAGCCTGCTTCAGGCGATATTCGCGCGAATAAACTGTGGTCAGCTCTATTTCTGCTCCGATCAACTGAATATTGGATGGAACCAGATCTAATCCTTTGATTTTTGTCGGCCAGAGCAGGTCTTCTATTTTTTGCTTTTTAATCATGGCCTGGTAAATACTCCGCTCACTATTTCCCCTGTCTTCATAACCTACTCCACTACAGGTATTGGCCTGGGGATCTATATCAATCAGCAGCGTTTTCTTCTCAGCCACGGCCAGGCAGGCGGATAAATTTACCGCAGTCGTTGTTTTACCTACTCCCCCTTTCTGGTTGGCTACTGCAATTACCTTTCCCATGATCTTACCCTTACATCAATCTTTAATCAAGTTTTCACGTGAAAACTTGAAAAATATAACCTAAGTTTACCACAGCTTGTCTTCAATGATAATAGTTATTTTCCAATACAAAATTTTTCAAAGATTTGATCTATTAGGTCTTCTGACCACAGATCTCCTCTCAATTGCCTGATGAGCCGAGACAGAAGTCGAAATTCTTCCGCCACCTGATCATCAGGCTGGCCATCCCGAATCAACTCTCCCAAGGCAGTGAGCGACTGTCTAATTTCAGCTAAGATGCCCTTTTGTCGTAGATTAATAGCCAGACCCAAGTTTGCTGGCTGATCATCAAGATAGCGGTCGGCAATTATCCTGGTGATATCACAAATCCCCTCCCCAGTCAGAGCAGAGACCAAGATCAGGGGGGTCGAGGAGCCAAAAAACTCTATCAGGCTCTCAGTCTTGATTCTGATATCTAAATCTGACTTATTGACCAGGAGCAAAACTTTTTTCTGCTGCCCTCTGACTAAGTCCATGACCAGCAGATCATGCTCATCAAGTGGCTGGGAACCATCGAAAACCAGCAGAATAAGGTCAGCCTGGGAAATAATCTGCTGAGAGCGACGCATACCCTCCCTTTCAATCTCATTCTTAACTTTGCCAAATCCCGCCGTGTCCATGATTCGGACTAAAATACCCTTGAGATATAGAGAATCTTCAATTACATCGGTAGTCGTACCCGGAATGCTGGTAATTATCGAGCGCTCCTTCTGAAGAATTTGATTCATCAAGGATGATTTTCCGACATTGGCCTTGCCGGCAATAACCAGCTTCATTCCTTCGATCAGGAATTTCGATGACTCATAACTGTTAAGATAAGTATCGACTAGCTTTGTCCACTGATCGAGATGAGCGAGTAGTTCCTGAGGCTGAAAACTCCAGGAAAGATCTTGCGGGAAATTTAGTTCTGCCTCGATCCTCGCTTGCCAGTCTTCCACTTCCTTCTGCAGAGCATAAATTGGCTTGAAGGTGTTTCCCTCTACCGTATTGACCAGAAGATGAAGAGCTTGTTCGCTCTGGGCAGTGATAAGATCAATAACCGCCTCGGCCTGGGTGAGATCAACTCGGCCATTTAAAAACGCCCTTTTGGTAAATTCGCCAGGCTCAGCCAGCCTAGCCCCTGCCTCTAAAACTAGGTCTAGGGTTTTATAAAGGGGTGCTCTTCCGCCATGACAGTTAATTTCAACCACATCTTCCCGAGTATAGGTATGAGGGCCGCGCATTACTGCTAGGAGAACTTCATCGATTTTTTGGCCATTTTTCGGATTAACTATAAACCCATAGTGAAGAGTATGAGAAGGGACAGAAAGGATATTTTTATTTTTTCGGCTGCGGAATAATTTTTGAGCGATACTCAGGGCTGAAGGGCCGCTTATCTTAATAATTCCAATAGCACTTTGACCCACAGAGGTGGCAATGGCCGCAATAGTGTCATCCATAAAAATCCTTCAAAAAATACTTTAAAAGCTCACAACTCATACCTTCCCTAACTAAAAGCCTGCCCCATCAGGCGCTGCCCTCCATCTTTTTCAAAATCAAATAATGCTGCCCAATCGTAAACAGATTATTCAGCAGCCAGTAGATAACTAATCCCGAGGGAAAGCCGAGGAAAAATATAGTGAAGATCAGCGGCATCATAGTCATCATTTTGACCTGGGTAGCTTCACCGCTCATTGGGGTCATCTTTTGCTGGATATACATAGTCAGGCCCATTAAAATAGGAGTAATCAGCAAAGGATCCATAGTTGAAAGATCTTTAATCCATAGGATAAAAGGCGCTCCTCGCAGTTCAATTGAAACCAACAATCCCTCATATAAGGCAAAAAACACTGGTATTTGAAGCAGCAGTGGCAGGCAACCGCCCATAGGATTGATCCCCTTTGCCTTATACATGTTCATAAGCTCTTCGTTGAGCTTTTTGGGGTCATTTTTATATTTTTCTTTCAGTTCGGTCAACTTAGGCTGTAGCTCCTGCATCTCCTTCATCGACCGAAAACTCTTATCGGTCAGAGGCCAAAAGATTATTTTTATCAGCAGGGTAAGCAGGATAATAGCTACTCCGTAATTGGGTATCAGCCGATAAAACCAGTTTAGCAACCAGATAAGAGGCTTAGCTAAGGGGCTGAAAAACCCGTAATCAACAGCCTGCTCAAGATTAAAGCCCAGGCTTTTTAAAATCTTATAATCTTTCGGTCCAAGATAAAGCTTATAAATATCTTTTTCCCTGGCCTTGGCTGCCACTTGTCTAGCTGGATAGTGCAAGCCAATAATGGTTGACTGGTTAATATTTCCTTTGGTAGCAATCTTTGGCCGGCAGATTGAAACCTCTGATTCCTCTCTCTGAGGAATGATGGCCGCCATAAAATAATTGCTGGTCATGGCTGTCCATGAAATATGCCCCTGGTGCTGAACATCAACTACATTTTTACCCGGCTTGTCTTTAATTTTTTTCCCATCTAGCCAGCTAACTGGTCCTTCGTATTTATGGGGTCCTTTTTGGAAGGCATTCCCAAGGCCTGGTCCAAGAAGTAGGCTATAGTCAAGGGTATTGCTGCTTTCTTTTAAATTTGTGGCCAAAACTTCAACCTCGATCTGGAAGCTGTCATGATGGAAAGTAAAAATCTTATCCACCTGAAAACCATTGGCCATAACCCGAGTTAGTCGGATCGTCTCCCTCGGATGTGATGAGTTTAAGGTGATATTTTGAGCCTCGGTTCTAAAGACACCAGAGTAAAGATTCGGTTTTTCTGTTTCTTCTACTGGACATCCTGATCCAGCCACAAGTTTTAGACCATAGCCTCCATCGGCTGGTGAGGATTGAAATAAGTCTATATTATCCCTCTCTCTTTTTTCCCCGGAAGGCTTAAATAAGGTGGTAAAATAACTTTTATACGAATGGGCGACCTTTTTCCAAAAATTCATGTTAAGAGGGCTATTTTCATAGTCTTCGGTTAAATAATAGTCTTTCAGCTTCCAGCTCGTAATTATAGCTCCATCGGTATTAATCACTGCCCGATATTTTTCTGTCTCAACTACAATATCTCTTGGTTTTTCGTTTTTTTGCTCTTCGAGAAGTTTGGCTATCTCCTGGTCGACAAAAGTATCATTGCTACCAGAAGAGGGGGCAGTGGCGGATGGCAGCCTTTGCCTTAGGCTATCTTCCTTAACCTTAGGCTGCTCAACCACCGGAGGTGGTGGCTGTGGGGCAAAAAAGCGATAATAAATCAAGATAACAATTAAAGATAAAATAACCGCCAAAATGGTTCTCTCTTCCATGAATTAATATCCTTAACTTATTTTCTATTTGTGTTTATTTCCTTGAAATCAGATTCATTTTTTAATAACAGGATCATACCCTCCACTATGCCAGGGATGACATCTTAAGACTCTTCTCATGGATTTGACAAGACCAATCCACAAGCCAAATTTTTGGATAGATTCCACTGCATACTCGGAACATGAGGGGTAAAAACGACACGAAGGAGGAAAAAAGGGAGAAATTAAATACTGATAAGTCCGTAAAAAAAAAGGGTAAGATTGGTAAAAAGATTTTTTTTCAATTTTATTGTCCGCTCTTTCCTTGCCTGAAAAAAAGTTCATTTATTAAGGCTGCATTTTTCCACTAAAGGCAGGAGATTGTCTTTTAGTTCATGGAAAGAGATGTACTTGGCTCTATCTTTTGGAAAAATAGCATAATCCAGGCCTGGAGAAAATTTATCTTTATTCAGTCGAAATATCTCTTTGATTCTTCTTCTTACTGTATTTCGTACCACTGCCTGGCCAAATTTTTTCCTTAAAATAACAGCCACTCTAGCTATCCCCTGTTTATTTTCGGCATAAATAATTTGAAAATATTGATTTTCAACCTTCCTGCCTGTGGAAAAAAGATGCTCAAAATTTTTTCTCTCCCTGAGCCTGTTTTCCTTTTTGAAGGGAAATCTCTTCTTCCGCTGCTGCTCATCCACTAACCGTTAATCTCTTTCGTCCTTTTCGTCTTCGGCTGTTGATAATCTTTCGTCCTGATCTAGTACTCATTCTTTTTAAAAATCCGTGTTTTCTTAATCTTTTCTTTCTCTTGGGCTGGTATGTTCTTTTCATAAAAGGCTCTTTTCTCCTTCTTCACTAAGTGTTCTAAATTCGTAAAGATTATTTTATAGATCAGAAGATTATAAACCTTAATTCTCTATATTGTCAAGTTCTCTTGAAAGAAAAAAACATTGAAAAGCAATTTCATTTCTGATATAGTTATAAGCTGTAAAGTAAAGGTATTAGTAAGTGATCAAAAATCCTCTTTTTTCCTTATATTTCCAACCCTTAAGTAAGTGGTTACTCGCGGCTGCACGAGTTATTCACACTTGTGGATAAAATTGTGGATAAGATGAGTAATATTTGGGAAAAATCTCTTGAACTCATCAAAGAGAAAATCAATCATCAAAGCTTTAAAACCTGGTTTGCACCAACAGAGTATATCTCGTTTGAGGGAAATCTTCTGAGAATCAAGGTTCCTAATAAATTTTATAAAACCTGGCTTAACGAGCATTACATGGATCTTATCACCCAATCGTTGAGTCAGATTTCTCCAGTTGAAATAAACCTTGATCTGGTGGTTGAAGATGAAAGCAAGGATAATTCCTTTCCACTCATTTCAGATACCAGAGCGCTCAGCTTTCCTACTCCCAGCATTCCTGTAGTTCCTCCTCCAGCTCTTAATCCAAAATATACTTTCGATACCTTTGTTGTGGGCGCAAGCAATCAATTTGCTCATGCTGCTGCTCTAGCTGTGGCTGAGCATCCTTCTTTGACCTATAATCCTCTGTTTATCTATGGGGGAGCTGGTCTTGGCAAGACTCATCTGCTCCATGCCATAGGTCACTATATAGCCAATAAGTATAAAAATTTCAAGCTAGTTTATACGCAAGCCGAAAAATTTACCAATGAATTAATCAATGCCATCAGATACGACAATATGAACAATTTTCGTAATAAGTATCGAAATATTGATGTTCTCCTGATTGATGATATTCAATTCATAGCTGGAAAAGAGCGAACCGAAGAGGAATTTTTCCATACATTCAATTCACTTTTTGAAGCGCACAAGCAGATTATTATCTCAAGCGATAGCCCTCCAAAAGAGATTTCCACTATTGAGGAGCGCCTTCGCTCAAGGTTTGAATGGGGTCTTATTTCTGACATTCAGCCGCCTGATCTGGAAACCAAAATTGCCATTCTTATGAAAAAGGCTGAGGCGGAAAATATAAATCTGCCAGATGAGGTAGCCTTTCTGATTGCTAGTAAGATTAAGTCGAATATTCGAGAGCTTGAAGGCTGTCTGATCAAGCTTGGGGCTTACTCCTCCTTGAATTCAGAAGAAATTACTCTGGCTATGGCCAAGGATGCCTTAAGCGATCTGTTTGCCAATGATGACAAGTTTATCAGCATTGAATCTATTCAAAAAATTGTCTGTAAAAATTTTTCAATTAAACTCTCTGATCTAAAATCGAAAAATCGCAGTCGCGCTGTCTCTTTTCCCCGTCAGATTGCCATGTATCTTGCTCGAAAAATTACCAATCAGTCTCTTCCTAAAATTGCCGAATGCTTTGGGGGAAAAGATCATACCACGGTTATGCATGCTTGTGAAAAGATAGAAAAAATGATGGAAGAAGATAATGATTTCCGGTATAAAATCAATCATCTGATAAATCTGATCAAAAAATAGATTAGTTGGTGGATAATGAGCTGGAAAAGCTGGGGATAAACTTTGAATAACAGAAAATCTCTTCTTGAGAAGAGAGTTAACTCACAAATCCAACAGAAAAAAATGCACAAGAAAAAAAGAAAAATTTTTCTTGTGCGATCAACACGATAAGAGCAGTTTTTAAACTATTCACAACATCTACTACTTCTAATGAAGAGTATTATTTATCTTTTTATAAAATGCAAATGACAGATAATAGTAAAGATTTTAATATCACATCAAACACCAGTGACTATACCGCTAACAGTATCCAAGTTCTCGAAGGACTAGAGGCTGTCAGAAAACGGCCTTCGATGTATATCGGTAATACCTCAACTCTAGGTCTTCATCATTTGGTATTTGAAGTAACTGACAACAGCGTAGATGAGGCACTGGCTGGCTACTGTAACACGATCGACGTCTTTATTCATATTGATAACAGTATTACGGTTAATGATAATGGCCGTGGAATACCAACTGACATTCATAAAGAAGAGGGAATTTCAGCCGCTGAGTTAGTGCTGACCAGATTACATGCTGGGGGTAAATTTGACAATAGAATTTATAAAGTTTCTGGCGGACTCCACGGAGTAGGGGTATCGGTGGTCAACGCCTTATCAAAATGGCTGGAGGTGGAAATTCGTCGTGATGGTAAGGTCTATCAGCAGCGCTATGAGAGGGGAAAACCTATTACTCCGCTTGAGGTGGTCGGACAAACTAAGAAAACCGGCACTAGGATCAGTTTTCTCCCTGACGATACTATTTTTGAGGTTACGGAGTTCAGCTATGATATTCTGGCTAATCGGCTAAGAGAGTTATCATTTTTAAATAAAGGGCTTACTATTAATTTAGAAGATGAGCGATCTGGCAAAAAGAATACCTTCCTGTATGAAGGAGGGATTGTTTCATTTGTTAATCATCTTAATAAAAACAAAAATCCCCTTCATCCTGATCCGATTTATTTTATTCGTGAAAAAGATAATGTCATTGTAGAAGTTGCTATCCAATATAATGATGGATTTAATGAACAGATTTTTAGCTATGCCAATAATATTAATACCTCCGAGGGGGGAACCCATCTTATCGGCTTCAAAAGCGCTCTGACCCGGGTCCTCAATCAGTATGGGGAAAAGAATAACTACTTTAAAAACCTTAAATTTACCATAAGCGGAGAGGATTGCCGAGAGGGATTAACCGCGGTAATTAGTGTTAAGCTTCAGAATCCTCAGTTTGAGGGTCAGACAAAAACCAAACTGGGTAACAGTGAAGTGCGTGGAATTGTAGAGTCGGTGGTGTCAGAAAAATTGACCCAGTTCCTTGAAGAAAATCCTGAGTGTGCAAGAAAAATTATTGAAAAAATGCTCAGTGCGGCCCGGGCTCGAGATGCTGCCCGAAAGGCCCGTGATCTGGTTAGGAGAAAAAACGCTTTAAACTCTCTTTCCCTACCGGGAAAATTAGCTGATTGTTCAGAGAAAGACCCTGCTCTTTGTGAGCTTTATCTGGTTGAGGGAGACTCAGCCGGTGGGTCGGCCAAGCAAGGCAGAAATCGACAATTTCAGGCTGTTCTTCCCTTGAAGGGAAAAATTTTGAATGTCGAAAAGGCGCGCTTTGATAAGATGCTGAGCAATGAGGAAATAAAGATTCTGATTACTGCTCTTGGCATGGGTATTGGAGATGATCATTTCGATATTTCCAAAAGCCGCTATCACAAGATCATTATCATGACTGATGCTGATGTCGATGGAGCCCATATTAGAACGCTATTGTTGACCTTTTTCTATCGTCAGATGCCTCAGATTGTTGAGAAGGGATATCTATATATAGCTCAGCCGCCTCTCTTTAAGGTAAAGATGGGGAAAGAAGAATTTTATGTCAAAGACGAAAAAGCTTTACAAAAGGTTCTCTTTGAAAAAAGTGGAAAAAACATTCAGGTTATAGCTGGAGAGGCTATTTTTGAAAATGAGCGGCTAGAAGCTTTGATTGATCGAATAAATCGGTATGAGAACTTAATTTTAAAGCTGAAAAATAAGAATATTCCTGAAGAGGTGCTCCGCTTTTTGATACTTGATAAGGATTTTGACAGAGAATCACTGAAGGATGCAGCTATTTTGAATGATAAATTAAACCGGATGACCAGCCTGTTTTACTCTTTATTTCCCATTGAAACGGGTCTAGAGCATACAATTGAATTTGATGAAGAGCATGGATGCTATAAAATAAACTTTGTCATAAAGTCGAAAAAGTTGGGTACAAGTAGGGAATATTCGGCTGACTCAGAATTTATTTTTTCTCCAGAAATGCGGGAGTTGAGCTATCAGTTTCACCAGATTAACTTGGGTCTTCCACCCTACATAGTAAAAAAAGACTCAGAAGAGCACAGGGTCTTAAATTTCCGTGAATTGATCGATACTATTCTTGCCTTGATCAAGAAAGGAATTTCCATTCAGCGCTATAAGGGATTGGGTGAGATGAATCCTGAGCAGCTTTGGGAAACAACTATGAATCCCGCATCGAGAACCTTGCTAAAAGTGAGAGTGGATGATATGGTGGAAGCGGATGAGATTTTCAGTATTCTCATGGGTGATCAGGTAGACTCAAGGAGAAAGTTTATAGAGGAAAATGCTTTGAATGCAAAAAATATTGATATTTAAAATAGAGTCGCTCTTATTTATTAGCTACCATTTTAGAGACATAACCCTAATAAAAGCTAAGCCCCTTCGAGGGTTTATGGTTGTTCTGATATAGGGTTTATGGTGTCTGATATATAAGAGAGTTTTGTTTTTAGAAAGAGAAGGGTAAGAGGTAAAATGAGCTTGCAGGAAGAACAAATTATTGTGGATATCGAAGATGAGATGAAAAATTCTTATCTTGACTATGCCATGAGTGTCATCATTGGCAGAGCTCTTCCTGATATCAGAGATGGATTAAAACCTGTTCATCGCCGGATATTGTTTGCCATGCACGAGCTTGGGCTTTTCTGGAATAAACCATTTCGCAAATCAGCTCGTGTGGTCGGAGAGGTTTTGGGAAAATATCATCCTCATGGAGAAGCCTCAGTTTACGATGCTATCTGCCGGATGGTCCAGAATTTTTCTCTCAGGTATCCTCTGATTAATGGGCAGGGTAATTTTGGTTCAATCGATGGTGATTCTCCGGCGGCCATGAGATACACGGAAATAAAACTTGAGCGGATTACTCAGGAATTTCTGAAAGATATTGATAAAGAGACTGTTGATTTTGTTAAAAATTTCGATGAATCTCTTGATGAGCCAACGGTCTTGCCTACACCGGTTCCAAATCTTCTGATTAATGGCTCATCAGGAATTGCTGTTGGAATGGCCACCAATATTCCGCCCCATAATCTGGATGAAGTGATCAATGGGTTAATTTTTTTGATTGATAATCCTGACTCTTCGGTTGAAGAACTAATGCAGTTTATTCAGGGACCCGATTTTCCCACCGGAGGAGTAATTCATGGAAAAAAGGGGATACTTGAGGCTTATACCACTGGCAAGGGTATTATTAAACTGCGGGCCAAAGCAGAAATTGAGCGAGATGCTAAGACTGAGCGAGATAGAATTATTATTTATCAGATTCCCTATCAGGTAAATAAAGCAAAATTGCTGGAAAAGATAGCGGAATTAATTAATGAGAAAAAGGTCGAGGGTATATCGGATCTGCGGGATGAATCTGACCGGGAAGGGATGAGAATTGTTATTGAGCTGAAAAAAAACGAGATAGCTCAGGCTACACTCAATTTCCTCTATAAACATACCCCTCTTGAGGTGAGCTTTGGAATAATCATGCTGGCGCTGGTTAATAATCAGCCAAAGATTTTGAATTTAAAAGAGATACTACAAATATTCATCCTGTATAGAAAAGAAATTATTATCCGGCGGACCTCATTTGAGCTTCGTCAGGCAGAGGAAAAGCTCCATATTCTGGAGGGATTAAAAAAGGCTCTCGATCACATTGATCGGGTTATTGAGATCATCAGAGGTTCAAATACTGTGGATCAGGCTAGAGACACTCTGATGAGAGAATTTGCTTTGAGCTCTCTTCAGGCTAAGTCAATTCTTGAGATGAGATTGCAGAAACTTACCGGCATGGAGAGAGAGGAGCTTGAGAAGGATATCAAGAGTCTTTCTGAGAAGATAGGTTATCTTCGGAGAGTCTTATCAGAAGATCGGCTAGTTATGGAGATCATAAAAGATGAGCTATTGAATTTACAGAACCTTTACAAAGATGATCGACTGACCCAGATTATCGATCATGAGGATGAGATCAGCTATGAGGATATGCTGACTGAGCAAGAGATGGTAGTTACCATCACCCACAGGGGCTACATTAAGAGAACCCCTCTCAGTCAGTACAAAATCCAAAAGAGAGCAGGATCTGGAGTGCGCGGGGTTTTGACTTCGGATGAGGATTTTATAGTTCATCTTTTTGTTACTACTACTCATAACTCTATCTTTTTCTTTACTGATAGGGGAAGAGTATTTTGCCTTAAAATCTTTGAAATACCAGAGAGTGGTCGAAGCGCCAAGGGAACGGCGATCGTGAATCTTTTGCCTTTGTCATCTGATGAAAAAATCGCTGCTTCTTTTACCTTCAAGGAATTGCAGGAGGGACAATACCTCCTTATGGCCACCAAAAAAGGGTTGGTTAAAAAGACCTGTGCCGAAGAATTTAAAAATATCGAGCGATTTGCCAATCGAGGTATTCGTGGTTTAATTATAGGAGAAGATGATAAACTGGTAGCCGTAAGGATGACCAATGGAAGCCAGGATGTTCTTCTTGGCACTAAGGGAGGAAAAGCTATTCGGTTTAACGAGAAACAAATTAGGGTCAGTGGACGCTTATCTCAGGGAGTGAAGGGAATAACTCTAGAAAAAGGCGATGAGGTAGTAGCTGCACTTATCCTAAGTAATAGCGATTCCAGTATCTTGACGGTTACAGAAAGAGGATTTGGAAAGAGAACTAGGGCTGATGAATATGTCTTGCAGAACCGGGGAGGAAAGGGATTAAAGAATATCAAGCTTACTCCCAAAAATGGCTTTGTAGTCGGCCTTAGAGAGGTTTTACCACAACAGACGCTGATGATGATCACTATGAGGGGTAAGGTCATCTGGATCAGGGTCAATGATCTAAGCAGAGATATGGGCCGAAATACCCAAGGGTTGAAACTGATTGAGCTGGATGAAGATGATAAGGTGGTATCGATTGATTCATTCACCGAAAACAGTGAAAGAGAGTAAAATTTTGGCAGGACTGATAAGCGACCAACCATGGTTATTAGGTCATCAGGGCAATTGCATAAGTGCCCGACCATAATGAGTTATAATATCCTGGTTGAGATAATCATCAACATTGTCCATAGTCTGGCCATTAATGATGAGTTATAAATATTTATGGTCGGTTGCTTAATAATTGGTTAACCAATAGTCAATAATATTAACATGTTATAAAACATGTTATAAAGTTAGGCTAATTATAGATAACTCAGACAACTATTTGATATCTTTGTATATTTATAAATTTTTATGCGATTTCCCTGGATATCATCTTGACAAGCATCCTGGAGGATGTTAATCTTGTATGGTTTTATAAGCTTAAATTAAATATGGGGTAACTCATTGCTAGATATTAAGTTTTTGCGGGAAAATTTAGAGTTTGTCAAGACCAAGCTGGAGCAAAGAGGGCAAGGGGCATCTCTTGATCAGTTTATTGAGCAGTTTACTCAGTATGACCAGCAGAGGAGAGAAATTCTACAGGAGGTTGATCGGCTAAAAAATTTGCGCAACCAGGTTTCGGAAAAAATCGGCCAGATGCGCAAAGAGGGGCAGGATGCAGGCGAGCAGATCCTCAAAATGCGTGATGTTTCAGCCAAAATTAAAGAATATGATGATAAGCTTAAAGAAATTCAAGAAAAACTTGACTCTATTCTTCCCCTAATACCAAATATTCCTCACGAGTCAGTGCCGGTGGGCAAGGATGAGAAGGAAAATACTGTAGTTCGCAGCTGGGGAGAAATTAGAAAATTTGACTTTCCTCCAAAGCCTCATTGGGATATCGGCGAGGAGCTTGGCATTCTTGATTTTCCTAGGTCGGCAAAGATCGCTGGATCAAGATTTTCCCTCTATCGTGGGAAGGGAGCACTCCTTGAGCGCGCTCTGATTAATTTTATGCTGGATCTGCATAGCCGGCATCATGGATACACGGAGGTTTTACCCCCGTTTATGGTCAATTATGATAGCATGTTCGCTACGGGGCAGCTGCCGAAATTTGAGGAAGAATTATTTAAGACTTCACAGGATAATTACTATCTGATTCCGACGGCAGAGGTTCCGGTAACTAATATTCACCGGGATGAAATTCTCGAAGAGAGCCTGCTGCCGATAAAATATGTAGCTTATACGCCCTGTTTTCGCCGGGAGGCTGGCTCATATGGCAAAGATACGCGGGGTCTGATTAGGCAGCATCAGTTTAATAAAGTAGAGCTAGTCTGGTTCTCTCATCCTGACAACTCCTATGAGAATCTGGAAATTTTAGTTCAGCATGCTGAAGAGGTGCTAAAGAGGTTAAACCTTCCCTATCGGGTGGTTACCTTATGTACTGGTGATCTGGGATTTTCAGCAGCCAAAACCTATGATCTTGAAGTTTGGCTGCCGAGCCAGAATACTTATCGGGAAATTTCCTCCTGTAGCAATTTTGAGGATTTCCAGGCCAGGCGAGCTAAGATTCGCTACCGCGATCAGGCGAAGGGGAAAACACAATTTGTCCATACCTTAAATGGTTCAGGCCTGGCTATTGGCCGAACCGTAGTAGCCATTTTGGAAAATTATCAGCAAGAGGATGGATCGGTAGAAATTCCCCGAGAGCTTCAGCCATATCTAGGAGGCATAGAGAAAATAACCAAAGAAAACTAACTCTTTTTTGGAGGGATGGCCGAGTGGTTTAAGGCGGCGGTCTTGAAAACCGTTGACCGAAAGGTCCGTGGGTTCGAATCCTACTCCCTCCGCTTTTCCGAATATAACCCTGGAGAGGTGGCCGAGTAAGGCTTAAGGCGCTCGCCTGCTAAGCGAGTGAGTGGGGAAACTCACTTCGAGGGTTCGAATCCCTCCCTCTCCGCCATTTTTTATTTGGGCAATGTAGCAGCCGGGCTTTCCCTCCTCTAAGTAAGATCTTACAGACAGATAGAAGACAATTATGATTTTCCGGAAAAAACATCTTAATTTTCTGATAATTTGCATCCTGGCTATTCCTGCCCTTATTGAGGCCGCCTCTTTGTCGAGGCGAAGCTTCAGTCAGGATTTAGCCGCAGCGCAAGCTGCTCAGGATGCAGATCAGCAGCAGGCTTCTTTTTGTCTGGTCATTGATCCTGGGCATGGGGGCAAGGATAGCGGAGTTTTGTTTGGAGCGACTTTGGCTGAGAAAACCTTAACTTTAAATCTTGCCCGTAAGCTGCAAGAGCTTATCGACTCTGATCCTGAGCTGAATATAAAGGTTTTGCTGACTAGGGTGGAGGATCAGGATCTTCCACTTGATAGCCGAGCGGCGATAGCCAATCACCACAGGGCAGATTTGTTTTTAAGCATTCACTTTGGTAGCTATCTCTATCCGGCGGTGGAGAGTATGCAGATTTTCATTGCTGATTATTCCTCGGAGGAGCTTGAATATCTCTCGATGATTAATGAGAGCTGGTCCCTGATGCAAAGCAAACACCTTGCCGAAAGCCGTGAGTTTGGCCGCTATATAGAGCAAGCTGTTCGGGCAAGTGGTGCTTTTGCTGCGGTCAACTTCTTGAAAGCGCCTATATACTTTTTGAAAGGAGCCTCAATGGCCGCGGTGGAGGTAGAAGCTGGTTTTGCCCCATCTGAGGAAAATATCAAGAAACTGGAAAGTGAAGACTATCAGTGGCAGCTTGCTAAGATTCTCTTGCAGGGTATTGTCAGTTTTCTCAATAAGGAGCAGGAGCAAAGTCAACTTTCGTCCTCATCTGAACTTTCGCCCCCAGCAGAGATAGATAGGGCGAGGGAGAATCTTTACGGTCAGGGGAATCGCCAAGAGCAGGAACAATGACCCAGAGAAGATCAGGATTAAAAGAACATCAAGCTCCTATGAAGCAGTTTCTAATAATTATACTAGCTCTTATTATAGTCGGCAGCGGGCTATGGGTATGGACAGAGCTCAAGAACCCGAGAAAGATGGTGACTAGAAATCTTCTCTTATCCAAGATCTTGGAGGAGAACAAGCAAAGAGAGGAGTTTTTTTCTGTCCAGCTTTTTTTTGCTAGCAAAATGGGATTTTCTCTGGGGGTGGAAACAAGAGAAGTGAAAGGAGAAAAGTCTAGCCTACAGCAGCAGATCCGCCGTGCTTTGGCTGAGCTGATCAAGGGACCAACTCAGGCTGACCTTGTTCCGACTATCCCTGTCGGAACAAAGCTTCGCGGTTTCTATTTGGATAAAAATGGGATTGGATATGCGGACTTTTCTAATGAGATGATTAAAAATCATCCTGGTGGAAGTTGGGGAGAGCTGATTACGATCTACTCAGTGGTTAATACGGTAATTAAAAATTTTCCCCAAGTTCGTCAGGTCAAGCTATTGATCAATGGTCTTGAAGTGGAAACCCTGCGAGGACATCTTGATCTGCGCCGGGCATTTTCATTCAATGAATCCCTGCTTTCTAAGCAGCCATAGAGCGATCCTCTGGTTATAACAAATAATCTGATTGTTAGTCTGAAATAGAAAAAGTGCAGCCGTGATGAATATAAAACTATAAATAAGGGGAATATTTTGCAAATTTGCTCAAAGGTAGACAATCAGCATTTTTCACCTGCTAAACCAATCGGCATTTTTGATTCTGGAGTAGGTGGACTGACCGTAGTTGGGGAAATTATCCGTACCTTACCTCATGAAGATATTGTTTATCTAGGAGATACGGCTCGGGTGCCGTACGGGGTGAAATCCCGCGATACTGTTACCAGGTATGCCTTCCAAAATACTCGCTTTCTTCTGACTCAGGGAGTAAAGGTTATTGTTGTAGCCTGCAATACAGCCTCTGCTTTCGCCCTAAAGAGGCTTCGGGAACATTTTCCGCTTCCCTGCCTTGGGGTTATTGAGCCCGGGGTCCGGGTGGCCCTGGAGCGTACCAGAACGGGACGAGTTGGGGTTATCGGCACAGCTGGGACCATATCCAGTCAGGCTTATGAGGAGGCCATTCATGCGATTAATCCTAAGATAGAGGTTTTCAGTCAGCCCTGTCCTTTATTTGTTCCCCTGGTGGAAGAGGCCTTGATTGATCATCCTCTTGCCTATCAGGCAGCCGAGATGTATCTTGGGCCGTTGAAAAAGAAAGGGATTGATACCCTGATCCTTGGCTGCACTCATTATCCCCTGTTAAAGAAGGTCATTTCCGAGATTATGGGTCCGGCGGTAACCCTTGTTGATTCAGCCACGTCGATAGCTCTTGAGCTTCGGGCTATTCTCAGGGCTGAAGGATTGACCAATCAACAACATGATGAGGGATCGCATCGCTTTTTTGTTACTGATATGCCTGAGCAGTTTCAAAAATTAGGAAAGCTATTTTTGCAGCGGACGATTTTTTCGGTCGAGCATGTTGACATATGCAGTTATGACTATATCAGTGAGGAAGGAGAGAGCAAGCATGAGAGTTGGCGGACGTGCCAACGATGAGTTGCGCAAGGTTACCATTACCAGGAATTATATTAAGTATGCTGAAGGATCCGTGTTAATTGAAATTGGAGACACAAAAGTTATTTGCACGGCCAGCATTGAGGAGAAGGTGCCCCCTTTTTTGAAGGACACCGGTAGGGGATGGATTACCTCGGAGTATTCCATGTTGCCACGCTCCTCAGAAACCAGGATCGTTCGGGAATCCTCCCGGGGACGGATTGGAGGGCGGACTCATGAGATTCAGCGGCTTATTGGAAGATCTCTTCGGTCTGTGGTCGATCTTTCTCGGTTGGGAGAGAGAACCATTTGGATTGATTGCGATGTGATTCAGGCGGATGGAGGAACGAGAACTGCTTCCATTACGGGTGGTTTTGTGGCCTTGGTTGATGCTTTGAGTCTGCTGAAAAACCAGGGTAAGATAAGTGAGCTGCTGATCAAGGATTATATCGCTGGGGTCAGCTCAGGGATCGTCAATGGCGAGATTTTACTTGATCTTGACTATGAAGAGGACTCGCGGGCTGAGGTTGATATGAATTTTGTCATGACCAGTGATGGGAAATTTGTTGAGCTTCAGGGAACAGCAGAGGGCAACCCCTTTTCTCGAGAGCAGCTTGAAACCCTGATCAATCTGTCGCGGCAGGGGATCAATACCCTGATTGAGCGGCAAAAGGAGGCGCTGGGTGGAATTTCTTTTCGCCCTGAAATTTTAGTCTGATGTCTATAAAGTTATCGAATAATATCCACAAAATTACTTTTGATACCCTGATTGTAGCCTCGCACAATCCCCATAAGATTGAGGAAATAAGGAGCATCCTCAGTGATTTTCCCGTTCGGATTCTTTCCCTGAGAGAGCTTGACTGGCGGGTGGCTCATCAGGAAGATGGCCAAAGCTATTATGAGAATGCCGTAAAGAAGGCTAAGGCCGTCGTCGAGCATTTTGGCCAGCCTGTTTTGGCTGAGGACTCAGGGCTAGAAGTGGATGCTTTGGGTGGTGAGCCTGGCATTCATTCTGCACGCTACGCTGGAGAAGGTGCCTCGGATGAGGCCAATAATCAAAAGCTGCTGGCTGCTCTCTCCGGTGTGCCTGCTCCTCAAAGAGGAGCCCGCTATCGATGTACTCTAGTGCTCATGTTTCCGCAAGGGGAGGTCTATTCCTGGGAAGGCGTCTTTGAAGGGAGAATTACTTGTGCTCCTCGCGGTGAGGGGGGATTTGGTTATGATCCTCTCTTTTTTGTTCCTGAATATGGGAAAACTCTGGCTGAGCTTGGATATGAAATCAAAAACAAAATTAGCCATCGAGCTCGTGCCTTGGCCAAGTTGAGGAAATTTTTTCAGAATTCCTGTTGACTTTTCAGAACAGAATTTTTTATAATCCTTACTACCTTCACCCATCTATTTGTATCGGGGCGTAGCGCAGCCTGGTAGCGCACCGGTTTTGGGAACCGGGTGTCGGAGGTTCAAATCCTCTCGCCCCGATTTTATGTTTTCAAGCTTTTCTTTTTTGCCTCACACCAAACCAAAGTTAAAGCACTATATTATTAATTTTAACATAAGATTATCTTACTACCGGACACATTTTATCTTCCGGTTTTGTATGTGCCTTCTTGAGTGCAGGCATTTCATGTCATTCTCGCGTGTGCGGAAATCCAGAGGGTTGCTGCAACCATACATGGATTACCACTTTCGCGGTAGTGATGATAAAAGTGTCCGGTAGTGAAAAGATTATTAATTTTAGTTCGATATATCAAAATCCTACATTGGGGGAAATTTTTACTCGAGATTTTTTTCTCCACTAAGGCGCCTAAAAGTAGGGGATTTTTGGTGGTTTTCTCCCACTTAGGGTATAGCAAATATAAATCGGTTCCGATCATCCCCCCCTTACACGTGGAGTGAATGAGATGTTCCCCAGGTAAAAAAACAATAGTTGAAAGTGGGAAATACAGGCGAAAAAAGCCTTTATTTCTCCCTGGAAAGTGGGAAATGAGAAACTCCCTTCTAATTGTGATCTGGTCAAGATCGTACTAGGATTGGATATAAATGGGGAACATCTGGGAGTGAATCATTTCCTTTGACATACTAACTAATTGTTTATATACTGATATTAATAGTGAAAAACATACTAAAGAGATTGCTCGGCTGTTCTACTTATCTGAATGATTAGGATATGAGCATGCTAGAGAGAATTGCTATCAAGGAGTTGATTACAAAAGCTCTTGATGAGTATTTGTAAACGGCGTCTAATCAACCAAGATCGGCTTACAACAGTAGGGAAGCGATGATGCTCTCAAAAGATACGCTTAAGACCATAGTCAAAAAGGTTACTCTCGAAGTAATCTATGAAGCCATAGAGGAGAGGACGGCAGAGCTTAAACACCAATTGAATGACCGAACAGAAGAGCTCAAGAAAGATATAGCAGAGCTTCGAGATAAGCAGGAAACCGACTTTCGCTATCTCAACCAGCGTATTGATAAGCTCGATCAGAAGCTTGATACTCATATTGGTCAAGTAAGGCAGGAAATTGGTCAGACAAACCAGCATATTGATAAGCTCGATCAGAAGCTTGATACTCATATTAGCCAAGTACGGCAGGAAATTGGTCAGACAAACCAGCGTATTGATACCCTTAGCCAGAAGCTTGATACTCATATTAGCCAAGTACGGCAGGAAATTGGTCAGACAAACCAGCGTATTGATACCCTTAGCCAGAAGCTTGATACTCATATTGGCCAAGTACGGCAGGAAATTGGTCAGACAAACCAGCGTATTGATAAGCTCGATCAGAAGCTTGATACTCATATTAGCCAAGTACGGCAGGAAATTGGTCTGGTTAGACAAGAGCTAAGACAAGAGATCGGCCAAGTAAATCAGCGGCTCGATACTATCCTGCAAATTCTGGCATCAAGAAAAGAGTAGACACCCAATTAGTATTGGGGTAATGGAACATAACCTGCTTTTAATGCAGGCTTTATAGAAGAACACAGCTAATCAAGATCTTCTTAAGGGCTTCTTGCGACAACTTGCTCAATCTTTGCCCCTTTATAGGAGGGTTTAAACTATTTTCGCTCTTATATATCAGACACCATAAACCCTATATCAGAACAACCATAAACCCTCAAAGGAGCTTAGCTCTTATTAGGGTTATGTCTCTTAATGGTAGCTAATAAATAAGAGCGACTATTTTTGTATTAATTCATCAAAACTACACTTTTGCAGAAATTTCTTATCGCCTTGAAATCCTTGAAAGTTACCTCTAATAGCAAATCCAATAAAATCAAGGCCTTGGGGAAAAAGTGCAAAAGCATAGTATTAATTCATCAAAACTGACAAGTAGCTAGGTGGCGGTGCAGGGATTTGAACCCCGGACACTGCGGATATGAGCCGCATGCTCTGACCAACTGAGCTACACCGCCATTTTTGTTTGCTGCTTTTTAAATACCCCAAGAAGGCTGGCTATTTCCTTAAGGAAAAAGGATCGCCCTCTTTAGGGCTTGTCCTTTGAGTTTTCGGGCTCAAAGAAAGTGAGCAGACTCCCTTTCTATCATGTCTTGTCGGGCTTTACTGCTCAGTTCAGACTCAGCTAAAGTGAGCGAACTCACCTCTTGGATCAAGACGAAACATCTTTATAATACAGAGATTTCGATTTCTTGTCAAGAGAAATTGCCTGAAAAATTTTTGCCGCGTAGTTGATTTTTGATGATCGAAACGGTATTATGAGAGCTTATAGTGTGTCATAGAGATTGTTGCTCTTTATGCTTCTACCTTTGGTGTAAGAAAAGGGTTAAAAGAGATGGCAAAGTATTATAAAATTCGAGGTGCTAGGCCACTTTCAGGCAGCATAAAAGTAGGCGGAGCCAAGAATACCCTGCCCAAAAATATCGTTGCCTCCCTGCTGACCGATGAGCCGTGTGTCATTTCTAACGTCTCAAATATCGGAGATGTTACCGTAACCCTGGACATGTGTCGCTCGATCGGCACTCAGTGTGAGTGGCTGAGCCCTTCAACCATCAGAATTTCAACTCCGCAAGTTATCTCTGGCAGCATCCATTCCCAATTTTCCGGCATTAACCGAATTCCCATCCTTATGCTGGGGCCTCTCCTACATCGGTTTGGGATGGCGGAGATACCTCTTTTGGGTGGCTGCAAAATAGGTCCCCGTCCAATCAACTTTCACATTGATGCCTTACGGGCTCTCGGGGCTGAGGTTCAGCTCGTTGACGGAAAATATCGGGCCGAGGCATCCAAGCTGCGAGGCACAACTATTTCGCTTCCCTATCCCAGTGTTGGAGCTACAGAGACAATTCTCTTGTCGGCCAGCCTGGCTGAGGGCACAACAGTCATCAAGAATGCAGCCATAGAGCCAGAGGTGATCGACCTGATAGCAGTTTTGCAGAAAATGGGGGCGATCATTGCCGTGGATGTAGACCGGACCATTCTGATCGATGGGGTCAGACGGCTGCGCAGTTTCAAGCATCATGCCCTCACCGATCGAATCGAGGTTGCCTCCTGGGCCTGTGCCGCCATTGCCACTGGTGGCGATGTAGTTGTGGAGAACGCGGACCAACTTGGAATGATGGCCTTTCTCAACATTATCCGCAAGATCGGAGCCGAATATGAGGTTCTGGACAATGGCATCCGCTTCTTTTCTCAGGGTGGTCATCTGAACCCTACCTTTCTTGAGACCGATGTCCATCCTGGTTTCATGACCGACTGGCAGCAGCCGTTTGTTATCCTGATGACTCAGGCGGAAGGGTTGTCGGTTTTACATGAGACTGTGTATGAGGATCGGTTTGGTTATACTAATGAATTGCGGCGGATGGGCGCTGAAATTCAGGTTTACAAGCAATGTCTTGGAGGAAAACCCTGCCGGTTTTTACACCGCAACTATCCTCATAGCTGTGTAATTAAGGGCCGAACGAATTTAAAAGGAATTGAGATGACCATCCCTGATTTGCGAGCAGGATTCTCCTATATCATTGCCGCCCTGGTGGCTCGTGGTGAATCGATTATCAAAGGCGTAAATTATATTGAGAGGGGGTATGATTCCATTCCTGAAAAGGCTAGATCCTTGGGGGCTGATTTTGAAGTGGTTGAGTGCTGAGAGTGTGGAAAAATAGAGAATCGGGCATACTCGGATTGATTCCCAGCTTATTAGGAAACAGAACAAATCTTCAAAATTGCAGGTATGGGACATTTAATAATCTGAAGGAGGGTAAAGTTTTGGCTATGGATTTTGACGTTAAAGATCTCAATTTAGCAGAAAAAGGGCAATTAAGAAGTCAATGGGCGGCACAGGATATGCCAGTTTTATCCAGCATTCGTGAGCGGTTCGAGAAGGAAAGACCACTTGCTGGGATGAGAGTGGCTGCCTGTTTACATGTAACCACAGAAACTGCAAATTTGATGCTAACCCTAAAAGCTGGGGGGGCTAAGGTTGCCCTTTGTGCATCGAATCCCCTGAGCACCCAAGATGATGTGGCTGCCTATTTAGCCAAGGAAGCCCAGATTCCGGTTTTTGCCATCAAAGGGGAGGACAATCAGACCTATTATAACCATATCAATGCCGTCTTAGACCTACAGCCGCAATTCACCATGGATGATGGCGCTGATCTAGTCTCGACTCTCCACACCACCAGGAGGGAGCTGATCGAATCGGTGGTTGGCGGAACCGAGGAGACGACAACCGGCGTGATCCGCCTGCGGAGTATGGCCACTCAGGGAGTTTTGCGATATCCGATCATAGCGGTCAATAATGCTAATACCAAGCATCTGTTTGATAATCGCTACGGCACTGGCCAGAGCACGATTGATGGGATTATTCGGGCCACTAATCGCCTATTATCAGGCTCAACCTTTGTAGTGGCTGGCTATGGATGGTGTGGCCGCGGTGTAGCCATGCGGGCCAGGGGCATGGGAGCCAATGTGATCATAACCGAGGTTGATCCGATCAAGGCGCTGGAAGCACTCATGGATGGCTATTGGGTTATGCCGATGGATGAGGCAGCTCAAATTGGGGATTTTTTTGTAACCCTGACTGGAGATATTCAGGTTATTCGCAAGGAACACTTTGCCAAGATGAAGGATGGGGCTATTGTAGCCAATTCTGGCCACTTCAATGTGGAATTAGACCTTAAGGGACTCGAATCTATGGCTACCCAAAAGCGGCTGATTCGGGATTTTGTCGAGGAGTACACCCTGTCTGATGGTCGAAGGATTAATGTCCTTGGTGAAGGCCGCTTGATTAATCTTGCCTCAGCGGAAGGGCATCCCTCCTGTGTTATGGATATGAGCTTTGCCAATCAGGCCCTTTGCGTCGAGTATCTAGCCAAACAGGGAAAAACCCTGGAGAGGAAAGTTTACGATGTCCCGGCAGAAATTGATCACCATATTGCGGAGCTTAAACTGAAAAAAATGGGAATCAGAATCGATACCTTAACCAAAGAGCAACAGGAGTATCTGAATTCCTGGTCCTTGGGAACGTAAAATCTATACAAGCCTCCAATCCTCCCGAAAGGGAAAAATTAATTCTTTTTCCCTTTCGGGAGGTTTTTTACTAACGCTTTCGGGAGGTTTTTTACTAATTTTTAAGGCTGGTTATCGGCGCCGGGATTCTGCCTCCTCTTTGGATGAAGTTACGGCTCGAAAATTTACTGACTTCCATAATGGGTGCCCTCCCTAACAAGCCTCCAAACTCAGCCCATTCTCCAACTTTTTTCCCCCAGACCGGTATAATCCTGACCGCGGTAGTTTTATTATTTATAATCCCAATAGCGGCCTCATCAGCAATTATGGCCGATATAGTTTCCGGGCTAGTATCTCCGGCAATAGCAATCATATCAAGCCCAACAGAGCATACACAGGTCATGGCCTCGAGTTTTTCTATATTGAGCGCTCCCTTTTCAACCGCGGCTATTATCCCCTCATCCTCACTGACCGGAATAAAAGCTCCACTCAATCCTCCTACGTGGGATGAGGCCATGATCCCTCCCTTTTTGACCGCATCGTTTAAGAGGGCTAAGGCGGCTGTTGATCCTGGGGCTCCAAAGCTTTCAAGCCCCATCTCCTCAAGTATTCGGGCAACGCTGTCACCGATTGCCGGTGTTGGAGCAAGTGAAACATCGACAATGCCAAATGGCACCCTTAGCCTTTTTGATGCTTCGTAGGCTACCAATTGTCCAAGCCTGGTTATCTTAAAAGCGACTTTTTTGACACATTCAGCTACGGTATCAAAATCAGCACCTTTTACCTTTTCAAGAGCGGCCTTGACTGCACCAGGGCCGCTTATGCCGATGTTTATTGAGCATTCAGCCTCTCCAGGCCCATGAAATGCTCCGGCCATAAAAGGGTTATCTTCCACAGCGTTAGTTAATACCATAAGCTTTGCGCATCCAAGGCTGTCCTTCTCCCTGGTGAGAAATGCAGTCTCTTTAATAATTTCCCCCATATGTTTGACTGCATCCATATTAATTCCAGATTTTGTAGTCGCCAGATTTACGGATGAGCAGACCCTTTCAGTAGTGGCCAGAGCCTCCGGTATTGAGGCCATAAGCCTCATGTCTCCCTTCGTAAAGCCCTTATGGACAAGAGCGGTAAAGCCGCCGATAAAATTGACCCCTACCGCTTGGGCCGCCTGATCGATAACCTGGGCAAAGGCTACATAATTTTCATCCCCTGATGGCTCAGCAACTATGGAAATTGGAGTGACAGCGATCCTTTTGTTGATTATTGGGATTCCATATTCAATGGAGATCTCGTCGCCGACGCGAACAAGGTTTTTGGCACAGTAGGTGATTTTATCGTAAATCTTCCTTCTGGCCACAGCTCCATCAGAATCAGCACAGTCCCTGAGCGAAATACCCAGGGTGATGGTTCTGATATCGAGCTTTTCAGATTCGATCATTCGAATAGTCTCTGTTATCTCGCTTTGACTTATCATTTTTTGCCTCTGATTCCAGCTCCCTGAAGAATTATCATTAGTGGTTAGTTATCTGATAAAACGCCTTCTTCTTTTCCACTTTATATCTTGTGCATAGCCTTAAATACCTCTTCCCGCTGTATCTTGATCTGCACCCCTATAGTTTCCCCTTTTTCTTCTAATCTCCGGTGTAGCTCAGAAAAAGAGATGCTCATATTTGAAAGATCAACCAGCATAATCATGGTAAAATAATCCTGAAGTATAGTTTGACTGATATCCAGGATATTTACCATATTTTCTGCTAGCACAGTGCTTACCTGAGCGATAATTCCTACCTTGTCTTTACCGATTACAGTAACAATTGCTTTCATATCATCTTGTTCCTCATCTTATTCCTCATATTTCAGTATATGTTAGTAATTTTTATTATTCGATCCTACTTGCTCAAACTTATATTTCACTTAAGTCTAGTAAGGATCACCTTGATGACCTCTTCATGCCCTAAGCCTGTGCAGTCAACCGTAGTATCTGCATACTGCTCATAGAGTGGCAATCTTTCTTGGTAGAGTTCAATGAGGGTTTGGGAGGATTTTTTGACCACACCACGGGTTAGAAGATTGGATAATCTTTTTTCTAAAATATGAACGGGCAAAAAAAGATGCAGGACCACGCCCTGAGACCGAAGATGCCTCATGGCAAGATCGCTATAGATGACGCTTCCCCCCGTAGCAATAACCAATCCTTTCCCGGCTATAGAGATGACATAGCGCTCTTCAAGCTCGCAAAACCTTTTCAAACCCTCCTGGTCAATAATCTCTTGGAGGCTCCTTCCTTCCTTTGATTGGATATAGACATCCGTGTCGAGAAAATCCCGTGACAGGACCTTTGCCAGAATCACCCCAATAGTACTTTTGCCAACCCCGGGCATTCCAATGAGAACTATATTGCGATCTTTTTGAAAATCGATCAAGGTCTTATTCCTCAAGTCCCTCAAGGCTTTTTGCCTAGCGCTTCTGTTTTTAAGCCGCCTTAAGTGGTATTTTTGCTAACAAAGTGCGCAAGCTCGGGGGGCGGGCACAAGGCCTGCCCTACAATTGATAGTGTAATTGATCCGCTGCGCACTTGTGTTACGCAGTTGGCGAAAGAACTATTAAGTGTGCCAGGAAATTAAGAGCCGTTTGCTTGTGAGCAGTATATCTTAAATCATGATTGAAATCCATGATAAAGATCTTTCTTTATGAGATCTTACCCTTTGTCCTTCTTCTGTGCTTAATTCTCTTTATTGTCCCTGTCCTTGCTCAAGCTATTTTCTTGCATTTTCGAGCTGACGACACTATAATAAAATTTAACCTTTTAAGAAGATTGTAAGGATGAATTGATCACTTCTTCCTCACTCGTGGGGATGCTCATGAGTGGAGACAAGGAGGGGCTTTCCCATGAAGAGAGGTATTTATATCCTGCCCAATTTATTTACGCTGGGTAACATGCTGTGTGGATTTTATTCTATTATTTCTACCATCAATGGTCAATTTCAGTCCGCGGCGGTGGCTATTTTTGTGGCTGGGCTTTTCGATGGGCTGGATGGGAGAGTGGCTCGGCTTACGGGAACGTGCAGTCGGTTTGGAGTGGAGTTTGACTCTCTGGCTGATTTACTCTCCTTTGGGATGGCGCCGGCGCTTTTAATTTATATTTGGGCACTTCGGCCCTATCAGCGGATAGGATGGCTGGCTGCTTTTTTGTTTGTTATCTGCGGAGCTTTGCGTCTGGCCCGCTTTAATGTGCAGGTGTATTCTTCCGAAAGCAAGCATTTTACGGGGCTTCCTATTCCGGCTGCGGCCATCACCATAGCCTCTTTTGTTCTGCTGCATCAGTTTCTCTTTGGAGAGGAAGGCAACAAACCGATTTTGATTGCTGCTTTGGCTTATCTTTTGGCCTTTTTGATGGTGAGCAACATCAAATATCGCAGTTTCAAGCAATTTAAACTACGGGAGCGAAAACCTTTTAATCTGCTGGTCTTGATCGCCCTGCTACTGCTGGTGATTTTGGCTCAACCTCAGGTGATGATTTTTATTATGATCTCTGGGTACGTCCTTTCTGGAATCGTTGAAAAAGTCTTTCGGCACGGTTATGAGCCCTCCGGGGAAAAGAGCAAGCATTTTGTCAGCCTGCCTCACTTTCATAGAAGGAGAAAAGGATGAATCAGGTTATAATCTTTGATACTACCCTACGGGATGGAGAACAATCTCCTGGTGCCAGTCTCAATCATGAGGAAAAGCTGATTATTGCCGAGCAACTGGCCCGGCTTCAGGTTGATGTGATCGAAGCTGGCTTTCCTATAGCCTCGGATGGTGATTTTAGGGCGGTGAGGGAAATTGCTCAGAAGGTCTGCGGCCCGACAATAGCGGCTTTGGCTAGGGCTATCCAGAAGGACATTGACCGGGCTTGGGAAGCGATTCAGGCTGCCCAAAAGCCGCGTATTCATACCTTTATCGCCACCTCGGATATCCATCTCCAATATAAGCTTAAGAAAAGTCGGCAGGAGGTTTTGCAGCAGGCGGCGGAGGCCGTGCGCTACGCCCGAAAATACGTGAGTGATGTTGAGTTTTCCGCTGAGGATGCCTTCCGCTCGGATCGAGACTATCTGTGTCAGGTGGTCAGCGAAGTCATTAAAGCTGGGGCCACGACGGTCAATATTCCCGATACGGTAGGCTATGCCATACCTTCAGAGTTTGGAAATCTGATCGCTTATCTTTTTGAGCATGTGCCCAATATCGCCGATGCGGTCATCAGTGTTCACTGCCATAATGATCTTGGCTTGGCGGTGGCCAATTCTCTGGCTGCGGTCCAGAATGGGGCCAGGCAGGTCGAGTGTACCATAAACGGGCTAGGTGAGCGGGCCGGCAATGCCGCACTTGAAGAGGTGGTTATGGCTTTGGCTACCCGCCGGGCCCTGTTTGGAGTTACCACCGGGATCAAAACCGAAGAGATCATGAAAACCAGCCGTCTCGTCAGCCATCTTACTGGCATTATTGTTCAGAAGAATAAAGCTATTGTTGGTGAAAACGCCTTTGCTCATGAGTCGGGCATCCATCAGGATGGATTTTTGAAGGAAAAATCTACCTACGAAATCATGACCCCTGAGTCAATCGGTCTCAAGGAAAGCAAGCTTGTCCTGGGCAAGCACTCTGGCAGGCATGCCTTCTCTGAGAGGCTGAAAGAGCTGGGATATCAATTGGCTCCTGAGGAGCTTGAGAAGGTTTTTATTAAGTTCAAGGACCTAGCTGACAAGAAAAAGGAAATATTTGATGAGGACCTGCGGCTTTTGGTTGAGGAGGGGCTTCAGCAGATTCCCGAAACCTACACCCTTGAATATATCCAGATTAGCAGCGGGGATAAAACCATTCCCACCTCTACGGTAGGGCTTCGCCGGGCAGATGGTGAGGTCTTCCTTGAGGCTTCCTATGGAGACGGTCCGGTTGATGCTACCTATAAATGTATTGATCAGATTACTGGCATGTCGGGAAAATTGCTGAGTTATTCCATTCAATCAGCCACGGTAGGCAAGGATGCTCTGGGTAATGTGTATATCCAGGTCCAGTTTGACGACCAGATTATTACTGGTCGAAGTTCCTCATCGGATATTATTATTGCTAGTGCTAATGCCTACTTGAATGCTATCAACAAGGCTCTTTACATAAACGGTCGAGAGAAGAAAAAAAAGAAAGAGAAGGATGAAGTATTATGCCAATGACCATTACCGAAAAGATCCTGGCTGCTCACGCTGGACGGGATCAGGTTGTGCCAGGCGAATTTATCGAAGCCAGGGTTGATATTGCTTTGGGAAATGATGTTACTGCCCCGATTGCCATCAGAGAGTTTGAATCATTCGGAGCCAGGGAGGTCTTTGACCGAAACCGTTTAGTTTTGGTTCCTGATCACTACGCCCCTAATAAAGATATAAAGTCTGCCGAGCAGTGTAAGATCATGCGGGATTTTGCCCGCAGGCAAGCGATCACCAATTACTTTGAGGTCGGTCAGATGGGGGTTGAACATGCTCTTTTGCCGGAGCAGGGGCTGGTTCTGCCAGGGGATCTAATCATTGGGGCCGACTCCCATACCTGCACCTATGGAGCCCTTGGAGCTTTCTCTACCGGAGTGGGCAGCACGGATTTGGCAGCAGTCATGATTACTGGTAAGATCTGGCTCAGGGTGCCAGAGTCGATTAAAATTATCTTTGACGGCCCGCTCAATCCCTGGGTATGCGGCAAGGATCTTATCCTTTATACTATCGGTCAGATTACGGTTGATGGTGCCCTCTATATGGCTATGGAATTTGACGGATCAACCATCCGCGGCCTTGATATAGATAGCCGCTTCAGTATCTGCAATATGGCTATTGAGGCGGGAGCCAAGAGTGGAATCATCGCCCCGGATGAGATCACGCTTCAGTATGTTCGGGAGAGAGCCCGCCGCGATTTTTCTATTTTTACCAGTGATCCTGAGGCTAACTACTGCCGAACCTTGCATTTTCGGACTGAGGAGATTCAGCCCCAGGTAGCTCTGCCACCTCTTCCCGAAAACAGCCGGCCTGTTGATCAAATTGGAGACATTCCGATTGATCAGGTGGTCATCGGCTCCTGCACCAATGGTCGAATTTCAGACCTTCGCCAGGCCGCGCAAATCCTCAAAGGGCATAAGGTCAATCCTAATGTCCGCCTAATAATTATTCCGGCTACTCAGAGCATTTACCGGCAGGCCATGAAAGAGGGTCTCCTCGATATCTTCCTTGAGGCCGGAGCAGCGGTCAGTACACCGACCTGCGGCCCGTGCCTGGGAGGCTATATGGGGGTTTTGGCTGCCGGAGAGCGGGCCTTGGCCACGACAAACCGTAATTTCATTGGCCGGATGGGGCATCTTCAGAGTGAAGTTTATCTATCAAATCCGGCGGTAGCTGCTGCTTCGGCTATCACTGGCAAGATCAGCCACCCCAGGGAAGTTGTCTCTGACTAATCAAAATAAGGCTTTCGATAAGGGAAATATAAATAGGAAATTATAATACAAAGTCTCCACAAGAATATAGCTAGGAAAGTAAGGAATCATGAAGAGAATTTTGGGTAAGGCATGGAAATATCGTGACAATATTAACACCGATGAGATTATTCCGGCAAAGTATCTGAATACCTCAGACCCCAAAGAGCTAGCTCAACACTGTATGGCGGGAATTGATGAGGATTTTGTCCGCAAGATTTCTTCCGGCGATCTGATTGTGGCTGGAGAAAACTTTGGCTGTGGATCATCTAGGGAGCATGCTCCCTGGGCCATCAAGGAGGCAGGAATATCTTGTGTGATCGCTAAAACCTTTGCCCGGATCTTTTTCCGAAACGCCATCAATATCGGTCTGCCGATTGTCGAGTGCCGACAGGCGGCTGAAGAGATCCAGCCAGGGGATACGATTGAAGTGGATGTGGATGCCGGAAAAATTATCAATCACAGCCAGGGAAAAGAGTATAAGATCGCGGCCTACCCCCCGTTCATGCAAAGATTGATTGCTGCTGGCGGGCTGCTCAATTATATCAAAGCAAGCCAAACGAGTTGTGAAAATAAAATTTCTTAGTACACAGAGAGAGAGGCAAAAGAGATAGTATGGCTCATAAAAAAATTGCTGTTATTCCGGGTGATGGAATTGGCCCGGAAGTGATACGGGAAGGTTTGAAGGTTTTAGATGCGGTTTCCAAAGTATCTGATTTTTCATATGAAAAACTGGATTATGACTTCAGTGGAGAGCGCTATCTGCGCACGGGAGAGCTTATCCCTGATTCGGCCATTTCTGAATTGCGGCAGATGGATGCCATATACCTTGGTGCGGTTGGTCATCCGGGAGTCAAAACTGGGGTCCTGGAAAAGGAAGTCTTGCTGCGACTTCGGTTTGAACTCGATCTCTATATTAATCTTAGGCCAATAAAACTTTACCCCGGAGTGCAAACCCCGCTCCGAGATAAAGGGCCAAAAGATATTGATTTTGTGGTGGTTAGAGAAAATACCGAAGGCTTATATATCGGCGTTGGAGGATTCTTCAAAAAAGGAACCCCGGATGAGATAGCTACCCAGGAGATGATCAATACCCGCAAAGGGGTAGAGCGCTGTATTCGGTATGCTTTCGACTATACCAGGGCGAGAAATCAGAAGAAGAAGCTGACCTTGTGCGACAAATCGAATGTTTTGACCTATGCCCATGATCTCTGGCAGCGGGTTTTCAAGGAAGTGGGAGCTGAATATCCAGATATTCAAAAGGATCATGCCCATGTCGATGCTACTTGTATGTGGATGGTGAAAAATCCTGAATGGTTTGATGTTATTGTAACTTGCAATATGTTTGGTGATATTATCACTGACCTTGGAGCGGCGATTCAAGGCGGGATGGGCATTGCCGCCTCGGGGAATATCAATCCGACCGGAGTATCCATGTTTGAGCCTATCCACGGATCGGCGCCGAAATACGCAGGGAAAAATGTCATCAATCCTTTGGCCGCAATTTGTGCTGGACAGATGATGCTAGATTTTCTGGGAGAAAAGCAAGCCTCAGCGCTGCTAGAGAAAGCCATCGCCGATGCTCTGGCTAGCGGTAGACTGAAGGATTTATCAGCTAACAGCGGAGTCAGCACCACTGAGGTAGGGGACATGATTGTTGATTATGTCTTTCGGGCTGCTGGCTCGAAATCTTGATTTCGGAAAGGATGCATGAGAGACTATGAGTGGGAGAAAAGAATATGTCGTGGCTGTAGCTGGGGCTACAGGAGCGGTTGGTCGGGAGATGATTTCTGTTTTAGAGGAGCGCTGCTTTCCAGTTAAAGAGCTTGTTCCTCTAGCCTCATCACGCTCTGCAGGAAGCCGGATTACCTTTAATGATCAAGAGATTGTGGTTAGGGAACTTAAGGATGATTCTTTCCAAGGGGTTGATATTGCCCTTTTTTCAGCCGGAGCCTCGGTTAGCCGGGAATTTTCTCCAAAGGCTGCCAGGGCTGGAGCAGTGGTTATCGACAATAGCAGCGCCTTCCGAATGGAACCTGATGTTCCTCTGGTAGTGCCGGAAGTGAATCCAGAGGCTATCTTTACCCATAAGGGAATTATCGCCAATCCCAACTGCTCCACCATCCAGATGGTGGTGGCTTTAAAGCCGATTCACGATCGGGCTAAAATCAAACGGATTGTGGTTAGCACCTACCAGTCGGTCTCTGGCACTGGCAAAAAGGGTATGGATGAGCTGTTTAATCAGACCCAGATGATGCTTTCCTTTAAAAAGGAAGATATCAAGCCAAAAGTCTATCCTCATCAGATAGCTTTTAACTGTCTGCCTCACATCGATGTATTCCAGGAAAATGGCTACACTAAAGAAGAGATGAAGATGGTTAACGAAACCAAGAAGATTATGGGTGATCCTTCGATCCGGGTAACAGCCACCACGGTGAGGGTGCCGGTCTTCATCGGGCATTCGGAATCGGTGAATATTGAGACCGAGCGGAAAGTTACAGTGGCGGAGTGCCGGGAGCTGCTCAGGAAAGCCCCGGGGGTAGTTGTGATCGATGATCCGGCCAATAACCTGTATCCTCTGGCCTTGGAGGCTGCGGGCAAGGATGAGGTTTTCGTCGGCCGGATTAGAGAGGATGAATCCATCGAGTGCGGATTAAATATGTGGATAGTGGCTGATAACCTACGCAAAGGAGCTGCTTTGAACGCTGTTCAGATCGCCGAGATTCTGGTCGGCCACAAGGTAATGAAGGCAGTCATTGATATTGAGTATAAATAAGATTCGCTCTCATATCAGACACCAATTAGGGAAACTCCTGAAGAAAGATATTCGTATTCCTTGAGTTTACGAGGCCTTCTTTCTTCTTTTTAAGAATAGGTATGTCGTCTAAAATAAATAAGAGCGGATAGGATTTGAGTATAAATAACCTGAATTTATATGCGCAATTTGATTGTAATTTGGGCGGCTACAGGAAGCCGCCCTTAATTTATAAATGGCGAATTGATCTGCTGCTCTGGCACTTAGCGAAAAAACCTACTTTAATCTTTTGCAAACAAAGTGCGCAAGCTGGGGGCGGCCCTAAGTGCCGCCTTTGCAATTGATTAGGCAATTACCCTACAATTGAGTGGGTAATTGTGTCTTCTCTGGCACTTATTTTTGCTCTCCTCCCTCTTCTTTCTTGATTCTTGGCCACAAGATTCAGATCCTGCTGGTCGATAAGAGATAAGAAGAGGAGAGTTTTAGCATGGAAAAGGCCTTTTTGATCTATCCTGATCGCTGTATTGCCTGTCGAGCCTGTCAGGTTGCTTGCAAGCAGTGGAATCAACTTCCGGCTGAATCAACCGTCAATTGGGGCTCTTATGAAAACCCTCCTGGTCTTTCGTTCCACACTTATACCCAGATTCATTTCCATGAATTGAAAACAGAGCAGGGAATAGAGTGGCTCTTTCTCAAGCGCCAGTGCTACCATTGCACCGATGCCGCTTGCATGTTAGTTTGCCCCACAGCGGCTATTGAGAAAACACCAGAAGGTGTGGTGGTTTTGCATCAGGAAAAATGCATCGGCTGTAAATATTGTGTGTATCTTTGTCCCTTTGAGGTCCCCCAGTTTGACCAGGCCAGCCGTAAAGTCAGCAAGTGCAATTTTTGCTATGAGCGGATAAGTATGGGCCTTATACCGGTCTGTGCCCAAGTCTGCCCCGTGGCAGCTATCCGCTTCGGGGATCGAAATGAGCTGCTTCAGCAGGCCAAAAGCTCAGGATCAGGATACAAATACATCTATGGTGAGAGGGAGGTCGGGGGGCTGCACGTGATGTTTGCCCTAAAATTCCCTCCCGAAAAATACGGGCTTGTGGCCCATCCTAAGGTATCAAATGCTCTTTTTTGGTGGAGGAGGTTGTGTCCGCCGCTGTTTGGTGCTGGTATTGGGTTTGCACTGCTTGGGGTCACTGTCCGTTTATTCCGCCGTAAGATAAGCTGTAGGGAGGAATCCAAAGAAGAGGCGAGTAGCCTATGAGGCAAGACAGATACTCAAGTGGCCGAAACCTGTCCCGGGTCGAGCGCATCGGACATTTGATCCTGGCAGTCAGTATTTTGCTTTTGCTCCTTACCAACGGGGGCCTTTTGTTTACTCCTCTCCAGCAGTTAGCCTGGAGGCTCTTTGGCAATAGTCATCGAGCGTCCTTTATCCACCGCTGGGTGGGATTGGTTTTCTCTATCGGCCTGATCATTATCTTGAGTGCCTTATGGAGAGAGTACCGGCCTTATCGGGCATTTTTGAGCCGGCTGAGAGGGAGGAAAGATTACGCCGGTCGAGGCGAAATCTATGGCGCTGGACAAAAAAGGAGATTCACTCAGGGTCAAAAGGTTCATTTTCTGAGCGTTATATTCGGCAGCATCCTAGCCTCGGTGAGCGGTTTTATCCTATGCACTCCGTATCTGTATGGGCAAGAGCTCGTGGCTTGGAGCTGTGCTCTCCATGCTTTTTCAGCCACTTTTTTCGCTGTTAGCGGGATAATTCATATCGGCCTGCGCCACATTGGGGGAACGATCGGTGCTGGTAAAAAGTGCCATTGACCTTAGAATAATAAAATGATAATATTAAAAAGTTACTGTAAGTTTAACTAACTGACCATAAAGGTTTATGACTCGACATAATGACGTAGCAATAGATAATTGAAATAATTATCCTGACCAGGATGTTATAAACTTATTATGGTCGGTCGCTTATATGGGAAGGTAAATTAAATCTGGAGGATAAATTTAGGGTAGATTCCTAAATACTTAAGGGTAACTTACTGGAGAGCAAATTAGATCTCATGACTACTAGCCTTGTAACCATCAATCAAGATGATCAAACCTATAGCGGACATGAGTGGGCGATCATCCTTTTTGAGAGCCCCTGGTGCGGCTCTTGCAAGGAGCTAGAGCGTTTCATGGAAAAGCTCTCTCTGCCTAGCGGCATCGATTGTTTTCTCGGCAAGGTAGATATCACCCAGAATCAACCTTTGGCTGTCCAGTACGGGGTGATGAGTCTTCCGACTGTGGTCATTCTTCAAAAGGGTGTGCTAAGGGAGAAATTCTCGGGCGGAATGCCAGAAGAAAAATTTCTTCGAAAGATTAACCAGTATATTAACCTTGATTAAGTACTACAACGAGACTCCCGGAACATCTTTCCTGCTTGAAGTAGGAATTTATGAGGATAACGCGTCGAGATTCTCTCCATCGCGGGACAGATGAAATGGCTGGTATAAGGAACAATGTCTCATTGTAAATAAGTATCTGGGCAAATAAGTATCTGGCCATAATAAGCTATAATCTTTTTATAACCTTTTGGGAGGATACGAATATGCCATTAAGAGAAGAATTTGATAATACTGGCAATTGGCTATTTCGGTGGCGAAGCTACTTGCCATTAGCAATGATTAGTATTTTTTTTCTGGCGTTACGAGAATATGAATATCCAGGGCATAGCGAAAACTTGGATCACCTTTGGGAAGTATTTTGTCTCCTTGTCAGCTTTTTGGGTTTAGGTATTCGGATATTTACCATTGGGTATACTCCAAAGGGGACATCAGGCAGAAATACAAAAAAGCAAATCGCAGACACTTTAAATACAACAGGCATGTATTCCATTGTGAGGAATCCATTGTATCTGGGGAATTTTTTTATGTGGTTCGGTATCGCATTATTTGCCCGTTTGTGGTGGCTAACAATTATCTATATTTTGCTATTCTGGCTTTATTACGAACGGATAATCTTCGCTGAAGAGGAATATCTAAGAAATAAATTTGGCAATGAGTATCTTGAATGGGCAAACAAAACCCCCTGTTTTATTCCTAAGTTTAGTCAATACAAGAAAGCAAACCTTCCCTTTTCATTGAAAAATGTTCTGAGGCGAGAATACAATGGCTTCTTTGCAGTTATTGTTATATTTTTCATAATGGAAACTGTTGGAGACATATTTGCTGAAGGCAGATTAGAGTTTGATTTAGGGTGGATATTATTATTTGGTATCGGCTTCATCGTTTGGCTGACTTTAAGAACATTAAAAAAATACACAACCATTCTTAATGTAGAGGGCAGATGAGAAAAAGCCTAACAATGCCTTGTAAATGAAATATTAAAAATTCTATTACTTTGATTTTAATTTTCAATTAAACTGAACCAGTGTTGATAAGCTTAAACTATGCTTCATAACCTTTTTCAGTTAGCTCAAGAGGCTATTCAATCAATCTCTCTCCTTGCCTATCCACTGGTTTTTCTTGCCGGGGTGGCTACTTCATTTACCCCTTGTGTCTATCCGGTTCTGCCAATCATTGTCGGCTATATCGGTAGCCAGGGTGAGCAGTCTAAGATAGGTGGTTTCATCCTTTCCTCATCCTATGTTTTGGGCATGGCCATAACCTATTCTTTTCTTGGGGCCTTTGCCGCTCTGAGCGGTATGCTTTTCGGCCAGATCCAGAATAACCCGATCGCTTATCTCATAGTGGGCAATATAATAATATTTTTTAGTCTTTCCACGCTTGGGCTCTTTTCTCTTCCGGTGCCATCCTTCCTGAGTCGGTCAGGAGGAGGCATGGTGCGGCGCCGGGGCATAATCGGAGCTTTCGGCCTTGGCCTTGCCTCAGGCCTCATTACTGCACCTTGTACTGTGGCCATTCTGGGAGTGCTGCTGACTTTCATCGCCACGAAGCAAAATCTCTTCTTTGGCATCAGTCTTCTCTTTACCTATGCGCTGGGAATGGGCTTTTTACTCATTTTGGCAGGAACCTTTACCGGCTTTCTGGCTGCTCTCCCCAAATCAGGGGTATGGATGAAGCGGGCACAGACAGTGTTTGGGCTCCTTATGCTCGCCCTGGGTGAGTATTATCTTGTTCAGGCAGGAAGGCTTTGGCTATAACCCTTTTGGGCTATAACCCTCTGGGGAGGATAATAGGAGTACATTGCGGGGGGCGGCGGTTGAAGTGGTAGAGCTTTGGCTATAAATCAAACCTTAAAGGATGGGTTAATATTAAAAGGATGGGTTAATTTAGAAATGCTTAATTCAAGAAAGAAAAAATCTTAAAGAAAGGGAAAAATCAATGAAGATGGCAATACTTCGAAAGGTCATGATTATCCCGGTAGTGGGAATTTTCCTGATGGCATCAAGTTGTAAGGCGCAAAAACAGCCCTCGGAACAGACTGAGGTGAGTCAAGAAAAGGCGGGGTTGCCAGCCTCAGATGAGGCCCAGCAAAAGGCCCCGACCGAGCAGAAGGCTTCAGCCGAGCAAAAGGCTTCGACTGAGCAGTCAAAGAGCAGCCCTTCTAAGACCATGTTGATCCCGGATTTTACCCTACAGAGTATCCGCAATCAAAAGGTTAGCCTGAGTGATTTTGTCGGAAACAAGATTATTCTTATAAACTTTTGGGCAACCTGGTGTCCGTATTGTGTAGCCGAAATTCCCCATCTTAACAAGATTGAAAAATCCTTGTCTGGGCAGGTGAAGTTTCTGTCAATCGACATTGGTGAAAAGCCGGAAAAAGTTCAGAGCTTTGCCAAGCAAAAGGGGCTCTTATTCGATGTTCTGCTTGACCAGCAGGGGGAAGTGGCCCGCAGATACCGGGTGAGAGGTACTCCAACCAACATCGTCATAGATAAGAAAGGCGATATTGTCTACTACGGCTACGAACTCAATAAGGCTGAGCAGGTGATCATGAGTCTGCTGGGCAAGTAAATGCGCTATTTGGCTCGTGGTGCTTGGTCAAGGCTTAGCGCACATCTTTTTTTTATACTTGTATAAATTGACTAATAAAAAGAAAATCGCTTTTATTCTTCCCTCATTACACAGATCTTGTCCACAAAAAACAAGGGGATTCAGATTGATTATGCTGAAAATCCCCTTGTTTTATTTAGCGCGCCTGGCCCGGCTCGAACGGGCGACCTACGGATTAGAAGTCCGTTGCTCTATCCAACTGAGCTACAGGCGCATAAGTTTATGCCTTAGGCCAGAGCGAATGCTTGACTGCGTTTTAAAATCAACTAGTTAACTTTCACAAAATGTGTGAGTTAACATTCTGGAATATAAAGCTTTTCAGGTGTTCGCTCTGGATTCAGGTTTAAATCAGGCATCTGGCACAATTATCCAAATCTATCAAAATTATCTGCCTCTATCACCTCTGATTAATCCTCATGGCTTGCCCTAATTAATTAGCATAACCTACCTACAGTTGTCAACACGTTAGTTGTCAACACTTTTCCCCCTTGTCTCCAAGCTCTTTTTGTGCTCTCTTGACAGCGCTTTTATCCCTTAGCGGCTACCATATTCTGCTGACCACAAATTCTCCCGCCTCTGTGGCTGCACCACCATCCTGATTGATGATCATATACTCTCCGCGGCAGGTATCACCCCTGACCTCTCCCTCAAAGAAAATAGTCAGCTTGGACCCATCTTGGCTGCTGACCGCGCTCATCTGAAACTGATTTCCCTCTATGAGGCCGGTGGCGCTCAGGGCGTTGATTGTCGAGTGGCCGACAAACAGAAAGACTCCGCTGACGGATCTGCCTGTCTGAGCTAGATTGATCGAAGCGGCATTACTGGTTTGGCTTTGCTGAGAAGAATGGAAGCTTGCAGTCCAGGTGCCGATCCAAACTCCATCTACCTGAGCAGGGGGCTCAGTCTGGTTGCTAGCCGAAGAGGCTGAGGTATAGGCGTTTTGGTTAGGGTCGCCACTTGGGTTGATCATCTGCTGTTGCTGGCCTGCCACAAGATCCAGATTATAATAGCCGCCCTGATAAGAACCTGGACCCTGATAAGAACCTGGAGAAGCTGGATAAGAAGGATATGGAGAGGGCCAAGGAGCAGCAGCAGGACCAAGAGAAGAGAAAAGCCCTGTCGGGCTAAATCCCCCTGGGGTGGTTCCAGGATAAGGAGATAAGCCGCCAGGATAAGCAGAGGAAGGCGGCGGCGGATAAGCCGACATAATTGGCTGATAGCCAAAGGCTGAAGGATAGCTTGGAGTAGGGGGATAAGAGACAGAAGGATAAGAGGCGGCTGATGAGGGCAAGAGAGTGGAATTGACATACCAAGACCAGGGGCTGCCAGTGGCAGAGGATGGAGCAATTCCTAGAAGATCTGGCGTCGGCCCAAGGGATGGGCCAATCCTCCAGTTGAAAGTATGGGCTGGATTAGCTGCCTGGGGTGGCCACCAAGGGAAGGGGGGCGATGGGGTGAGTGCTCCGTTTGGGATAGTTTGAAGAGGCGCCCATCCCTGAGAAAGTGGGGGCAGAGAAAGTGGGGGCAGCGGCGGCGATGTCGGCGGAAGGGGATTAGGCATAATGGACGGAAGCGGCGGCGGTGGGCTGGCAACAGGGGTGGTGGTCCACTGGGCTTTAACTCTTTTGCCGAAAGAGATGAGCCCTGCCAAGGAGATGGAGGTGATGAGTATGAGCCTGATTAGTCTGGTCATGGTCTTTCTCTCTCCCGGATCAAAAAGGGAAAAAAATGGAAAAGGTTTCAAAAGAGTCTTTTTCCTTGGATAAAGTTTTTTAGACTATTTTAAGATGCAATAAATGTACCGTAAGTTGAGGGCTGGGCAAGGGGTTAAAAGGCTAGGTTTTGCCTTGGTGGGGGCTGGGATGAGGGATGGGTTATGGATAATTTTTTGCATATTATGCAAAATTATTCCTAATACAGGTCTAATATGTAAAATTATGCATATTAGACCTTGGCCAGGTAAGCAACTAGCCCAAAACGAGATATTATAGCTTGTGCTTCTCAAAATGAGCAGAATTTGACCTTATTATACGATAAATAGATGTCAGATATTAGATGTTTACCTGCTAAAAAATGTCTCATCGCTGCCTTCTATGGCGGGAGGAAAAATGGCTATTGCAGAACCAGACAGGGAAGCAAGAAATCTTTCTAATGAAATCCCTGAGTGGGGGGATAACTTTTCAGAATCGGGCGATTTTATCCAAAAAAGACGCCGGCCTTGGGTAGCCGGCCTTTTAACCTTCCTGGTCATCGGATTGGGACAGGTGTATAATGGCGAATTTATCCAAGGGGTTTGGTACTATCTTGGGTCAGTCGGCTTAAGCCTGCTGGCAGCCTTTCTGATCCTTTTCCTTCCCCCTCCCCTGAATCTTCTGGCCCTTGCCTTGGGCTTTATTTACTTTATCTATATCTTTCTGGTAAGCTGGGTGGAAGCTCAACGCAAAGGAAGCACTTACTGCCTCAAGCCATATAACAGAACCTATATTTACATTCTCCTGGTATTCTTTAGCTGGTATGTGGTTAATCCGCTCGTCTCTCAAATTACTCAAAATAATATCGTTCACGCCTACCGGGTAGTGGCCACCTCCATGCTACCTACCATTTTGGATGGCGATCATATTCTAGTAAATGAACTGATTTATAAATTTTCTTCACCACAGCGGCTCGATGTGGTCGTATTTAAATATCCTAGAAATGAGAGTCAGTATTTCATCAAGCGGGTCATTGGCCTTCCCGGGGAAACGATTCAAATCCGGGCTAAACAATGCTATATTAATGGGCAAGCAGTTCAGGAAAAATATGTGATTCATGCTGGGAACAGTCCAGAAGATTATCCCGAGCTTGATAACTTCGGCCCCTTGACCATCCCGGCTGACTCTTTCTTTGTTATGGGTGATAACCGAGACTGGAGCATGGATAGCCGCACCTTTGGTCCGATCAAACGATCAAAGATTCTCGGCAAGGCGTTCATGGTCTATTGGCCAGGGACCATACACGGGGAGATGATTTGGAGTCGGATCGGAAAAAAGATTGATTGATGATCGCATATTGATTGATGATTGATGATCGCCTGAAGATGGCTCAATTCATGATAAATTGTGAGTTTTAACCTGAGAGGGCCTGAGCGGGTTCTTTCCTTAAGTGCGCAACACAAAGTGCACAGTGGATCAATTATCCGCTATCAATTGTAGGTTGAGGACCTTAGCCCTGCCGCAGCTTGGACATTTTATTAAGCGAAAAGACCGCTTAGCGGGTTCTTTCGCTTAAGTGCGCAACACAAAGTGCACAGTGGATCAATTATCCGCTATCAATTGTAGGTTGAGGACTTTAGCCCTGCCGCAGCTTGGGCATTTTATTAGCGAAAAGACCGCTTAACTCACATACCCCCTATCCCTAGGTCTCTAATGGTGAAAATCGGCTCATACCTGTAGCCTGCCTTTTTGATATTTTCCGCACCCCCCATCAGGCGATCAACCAAGCTCATAACCTTGACGATCTTGCATTCGGGAAACTCTTCCAAGATCTTCTGAATCGCTTTTAACACCGAGGTGCCGGTGGTAATGACATCATCAACCACAATAATTCTATCCCTTGGTCCTAGCGCGCCCTCAATCCACTTTTTGGTTCCTCTGCTCTTTGGTTCTTTTCTAACAAAAAAGGCAGAAATATTCTTTTTTTCAACTCCAGACAGTGTAGCTACTGCCATCCCTATGGGAATTGCTCCTACTTCAAGGCCGCCGATAGCCTCTATCTCATCGGGTAAGATTGAGTCAAGGATTATCCTGGCTACAAGATAGGCCCCCTGGGGGGTAGTGGTAGTCATTTTCCCGTCGATATAATAGTTACTTTTTCCTCCATAGGCTAGCTCAAATTCACCGAATTTGAGAGACTTTTCTTTAATGATAGTCAGCAGTTGATTTCGATAATCGCTCATGATCTCAAAGCCAAATAGGCTGCTCCTTTCCAAACGAAGTCTTAAAATTTAACGGTCCTCTCACTAACAAAGTGTGCAATTTGGGCGGACTCCTTGTGTCCGCCCCTCTAATTGACCCCCTCTAATTGATTAGGTAATCATCTTACAATTAATTATGTAAATAATTATGTAATTGGATCTGCTTTTGCACTTAGCGACAAAACCAACCTTAGCCCAGGCCTTTTTTAGCGGGCCATTCTTTCCAGTCTAGCGATTCTCTCCTCAATCGGTGGATGGGTGCTGAAGAGATTTTGAATGCCTACACCGCGCAGTGGGTTAACGATAAACATATGGGCAGTTGAGGGATTAGCCTCTAGGGGAATCATTCTGGTCCCCCGCTGGAGCTTGCGCAAGGCATCAGCCAGCCAGAGGGGATGTCCGCTTATTTTTGCTCCCTCATCATCGGCCATATACTCTCTAGAGCGCGAGATAGCCATCTGAATCAGCATAGCGGCAATCGGGGCCAGGATCATCATTGCCAGAGCAGCCAGGGCGTTTCCTCCTCCTCCACGGCGATCTCGGTCGCCTCCCCCAAGGCCGCCGAACAGAAGGGCCCATCTGGCCATTGAGGCCAGCATGGTAATTGCTCCAGCCATAACCGCAGCAATGGTGCTGATTAGGATATCCCGGTGCTTGATATGGGAGAGCTCATGAGCCAATACACCGGCCAGCTCATCACGGTCTAGTATTCTTAAGATACCTGAGGTAACCGCGACCGCGGCATGCTTGGGATTTCTGCCAGTAGCAAAAGCGTTTGGGGATTCCTGTGGGGTGATATACACCCGTGGCATGGGCAGCCCAGCCTTTTTGGCCAGCGATTCGACAATGTCATACAGCTCCGGAGCCTGCTCACGGCTGACCTCCTGAGCGCGGTACATGGCCAGGACAATCCTGTCACTGAACCAATAGGTGCCAAAATTCATGACTAGGGCCAAAATAAACGCGACCATCAATCCTTGCTGGCCGCCGATAGCATTTCCTGCAAGAACAAGTAACACAGTCAATAAAACCATCAGAAATGTAGTTTTTAGTGAATTCATTTAAGATCAACCTCCTTTCCTCATAGGACCTCAAAAAACAAAGTTATCTCAAAGTTAGTTCTTTTTCTTTTTTAAGAGGGGATCCGGGAAGTTTATTTGCCTTAAAAACACCTAGGAGCCTGAGGAGCCAAACCGGTATTGGCCCTCCGGCTCCCGATGGCGAAGCCCCTGAATATATTCCCAGGCAGGCATAGCCTCTTTCCCCTCGGGCTGAATTTGGGTCAGGGCTAGGCTGCTGTTTTCTCCGGCCTCGACCACTAACCCCTCCTGACGACTAGCTCGGACGATTCTGCCAGGACAGTGATATCCTTGCTGTGACTGCTCAGCAACTTTAGCTTGAAGGAATTTTATCCGCCGTCCCATTAGATAGGAAAACGCTCCTGGCCAAGGGTTTAGTCCTCGGATCAATCTGCAGATTCTATCGGCTGGTTGGGTCCAGTCGATCAGTCCATCCTCCTTTTTTAAAAGTCGGCTATAGGTAGCTAACTCATTCTGCTGCCGGCAGCGGATTATCTTCCCCTCCTCATACTGGCTGAGGGTTTCCAGCAAAGCCTCTGCTCCGAGCTGGGCTAGCCGCGCCGAGAGAGTGCCAGCCGTATCGTCGGGCAAAATGACCTCCTCCCTCTGAAGGAGGATATCCCCTGTGTCCACCCCCGCATCCATCTGAATGACGGTTACGCCTGTCTTTTCATCTCCCTCGATGATCGCCCACTGAATCGGCGAAGCGCCGCGATGTCTTGGCAGGAGCGAGCCGTGCACATTGATACAGCCGTGGACTGGAATTGACAAAAGAGCATTTGACAGAATCTGTCCATAGGCTACCACTACTCCAATGTCCGGCTTTGCCTGCTGGACTAGCTGCCGGCTCTGCGGGCTTGAGGCCCGCTCAGGCTGCTCGACCCGAAGCCCTGCTTTCTGGGCTAAGACCTTGACTGGCGAAGGACAAAGTCGCTGCCCTCGCCCCTTTGGCCTGTCAGGCTGAGTGATCACTAGCTCGACCTGATGGTGGCTATGAATAAGGGCTTCGAGAGAAGGGCAGGAAAACTCCGCGGAGCCAAAAAAAACAATTTTCAAATCTCATCCTCCCGCTTTCATTTCTATTATTCGATCATTTCTATTATTATTCGCTATTATCTTTTTCACATTCGATCTTCTCTCTCTTTCACCCTGGACAACAATTCATTATCTGGCTGCCAATTTGGCCTTTTTTCGCAACTGCGACTTGAGTAGATCTCGTTTGACCTTACTCATTCGGTCGATAAACAGAACCCCATCCAGATGATCAAGCTCATGTTGGATCACCCGAGCCAGCAGGTCTTCCGCGGTCAGCTCGTGCACGACTTCCTCTAGATCCAGAAATTTTACCCTGACAAGCCGCGCCCGGCTTACATCCCCATAAACTTCAGGGATGCTCAAACAGCCCTCTTCTCCGGTTATCTCTCCCGCCGAATACAGGATTTCGGGATTGATCATGACAAGCGGATTTCTGTCCTTGGCTTCATGAGCGATATCGATCACTACCAGCCGCTTGAGCACTCCTACCTGAGGAGCGGCCAGACCTACGCCTGGTGCGGCATACATTGTCTCCAGCATATCCGAAGCCAGCCTCTTGATAGAGGAGTCAATCTGACCGATCGGAGCGGATTTATCTCGCAAAACAGAGGCTGGATATTTATAAATTTCTAAGATGGCCATAATGGTATCGTCTCTCTGCTATTCGGGAATTACTTGGGCCTTAAATATTACTGGATTATTCTCGATTAAAATCCTTTCTTTTCATAAGCATATGCTAAAATATTCTGCTTGTCAATGACTAATGGAGGCCGCCTCCCCATGCTCGGCCGCATTTGGCGGCAGATCCTCTTCGATTACATCTACCCCCTTGGGTGGAGTAAAACGAAATATGCTCTCTGACAATCCCTGGTTAAGCCGAACATTGAAAAAGTCGATCTCGTTGGTATTGCCGTACGGATCGATCAGAATGATCCCAGAGATTTCTAGGCTTTGAGCTTTGAGTTTTAATTGCATTTTCTTCATGCTGGCCTGGGCTCGCTTAGGCAGAAGGTTTAAGAGAATGATGCTGGCGGCAGAGTCATTCGGTTTTGCCCCTTCATCAGGCAGGCTGATGATGAAGCTTTGGCGCAGATTTCCAAGTCCTGCGAGAAAGGACAGCGGCGTTGTATCTTGCAACACCGTGCTGGCCTTTCTTTTTACTACCTGGGCATCCTCGGGTACATACCAGAAGAAGTCTTTCTGGTTGATGACATAGAGCTGCTTTTCGGGAGACTCATAATCCCACTTCATCAGATTTGGCTTTTTGAAATACAGTTTTCCCTTGGCCTCAGTGGTTGTGTTCAGGGTTTGACTGAAGCTTTTTTGTCGAAAATCGGCCTGAAGATCGGAGAGTTTATCGTACCAGTCCTGAACATGTTGGACGATTGGCTCTAGTTGCGCAGCCGGCGCTGCGGCCAGGCACAGAGGAGGCCAAAGCCCAGCCGATACGGCGGTGGCCGCAGCTGCTATTGTGGCTATAGTCACCATAAGGTTAACACTTGCCATAAGTTTACTTTTCATAGTCACTGCCAATTAACACCTCCCGTGGTTTCCCCCCTTGGGGTTTGCTCACTACGCCGTCTCGCTCCATCAGCTCGATCATCCGGGCTGCCCGGTTGTATCCGATCCGCAAACGGCGCTGAATCATAGAAATTGAGGCTTGTCTAGTTTTAATTACCAGATCCACAGCTTTATCATAAAGATCATCGTACTCTTCCTCATCGGCCTGCTTGCTCCCGCCGCCGGCTTTGATATCATCGGCAGAAAAGGTCAAGATGGTGTCGTTATATTCTGGTCTGCCCTGCGTACGGAGATAGTTTACCAGCCGCTTGATTTCGCCCTCAGTAATAGATGAGCCATGAAGTCTGACAAGATCAGAGCTTCCAGGCGGCAGAAAGAGCATATCTCCTTGCCCTAGCAGCTTTTCTGCTCCATTGGCATCCAGGATGGTTCGAGAGTCGGTTTTCGAGGACACCCGGAATGAGATTCGGCTGGGGAAATTGGCCTTGATCAGTCCGGTAACCACATCAACGGAGGGCCGCTGGGTAGCGATGATCAGATGGATGCCTACGGCTCTGGCCATTTGAGCCAGGCGGATCAGCAGGGTTTCCACTTCCCGGGCCGACATAATCATCAGATCGGCAAATTCATCAATAACAATGACAATATAGGGCAGGGGAGCGGCCGGCAGTGATGGCTCCTTTTGGGATGGGTCCTCTTGGCTGGATGTTTTCGAGAGCTCATCGGGCAAAGGCTTTTGAGGCTGCTCATCTGGCTGCGGCTGGCCCTGTTCTTTGGAGAGGATCAGGTGATTATACTGGCTGATATTTCGGACTGCCGCCTCAGCTAGGAGCCGGTAGCGGTTTTCCATCTCCTGGGTAGCCCACCGCAAGGCACTGGCCGCCTCCTTCGGATCCACAACCACCGGAGTCAAAAGGTGAGGAATATCATTGTAGATTCCAAGCTCCAGCATCTTGGGGTCGATCATGATAAACTTCACCTCATCGGGTGTGGCATTAAACAGAATACTGCAAATTAGAGCATTGATGGCCACACTCTTGCCTGATCCTGTAGCTCCGGCGATCAGCAGGTGAGGCATCTTGGCCAGATCGGTAACATAGGGACTGCCAGCAATATCCTTCCCAAGAGCCAGAGTTAGTCGAGAATTTGACTTGGCAAATTGCTCCGATTCCAGAATTTCCCGAAGATAGACCACCTCCCGCTGCTGGTTAGGAATTTCCAGGCCGACCACACTCTTGCCAGGCACAGGGGCCACGATCCGCACCGAGAGAGCCTTCATGGCCAGCGCCAGATCATCGGATAGATTAGCTATTTTAGAAATCTTGATCCCAGGCGCTGGCTCAAACTCATATCGAGTAACCACCGGCCCAGGAAGCACCTGGGTAACCTTCCCCTGGACCCCAAAGTTTAGAAGTTTTTCTTCGAGCTTGCGGCAGCTCTCTTGAATCCACTGCCTGCTTTCAGCAGTGTCCACCTTTTTTGGCTGCTCAAGCAAAGAAAGGGGTGGGAGAGCTCCTTGCGGCAGGGAGGCGGCAGCAGCAGGGGAGGGAGTCTCCTCAGGCTCATCCCTCCTGGGCTGCTTCCCTTTTTGCTTGCTGCGGCCTGCGGCTGATGGTTCTGATTGCTTTTTCTTGCCCCTCTTTTCTGGCGATGATGCTTTATGGCCATCCCTTTGCCTGCTGAGCAGCAGTGGGATTTGGCTCCATAAAAAGCTTGTGGTTCGGCAGGCGGCTGAAGGCAGAAGGTAAATAAGGTTTAGTATAGAAATTTGTGTCAGGAGGATGACAGAAATTGAAAAAACCGTCAGCAGGATAAGACAGGTGCCCCCGGTGCCAAACGAGTAAAGCATTTTCAAAGAATTGATGACCAGCTCTCCTAGCAGGCCGCCGTGGAAAAATCTGCCGAATGGCTTACCCCCTGCTCCGCGCAGGCTCGGCGAAAGCAGGCCACAGGCCGAGGGGAAAAACAGGAGAAGCCCCAGCACCTGGGAGAGTGTGTGCTTCATCTGGCGGCGGCTGATCCGGCTCCAGCCCCAAAATCCAAGCAGCAGCGGAATAAGGAAAGCAACCCCGCCGATTATGGTCAGGAGACGATCTGACAGCCAGGCACCGAACCTGCCCATGAGATTGTGAACCGCAGTCGTCGCTCCAAAGCTATTGAAGGATGGATCCTCAGGGTGATAGCTCACCAGACTTACCAGGATGAACAGGGCCAGAGCAAAGAAGACAAGACCAAGAATTTCCTGAGTCAGTCGATGTTTTTCTGAATCCATAGCGTTTTTAGGTTCTTGTCAAAAAGAGGATAAGGCCGCTGCCAAGGGCTACAAGCCAGCAGTACCAGGCAAACATAGAGAGACGATGTTGGCAGATGAGCCTTACCAGGTACTTGATGGCCAAATAGCCTACCACCGAGGCCGCCAGCGTGCCAGCTAGGATAGCTGGAAGGTTGGTTGTCGGCTGCCAGAGGAGATAGAGGCTGTCCTTTCCTTCCAGAAGGGTTGCTCCCAGGATGGCTGGTATGGAGAGGAGGAAGGAATACTCAACGCAAGCCGAAGGCTCAAGGCCGCAAAATATGCCCATAGCGATGGTTGCTCCGGAGCGGGAGATGCCAGGGGTTATAGCTAATCCCTGAAAGAGCCCGATCAAAAGCGCATCTCGAATGGTCATCTCCTCAAGTTTTCGGCTACTGGTGGACATGCGTCTGCTGGCTAGCCAGAGCAGTCCTCCAGTGAGGCCAAGAGCCACAAGGACTAGAGATGGGGCTGAAAAGGTCTGCTCAAACAGATCCTTGAAGGCAAATCCAATAATAGCTGTGGGCACCGATCCGAGCAGGATCATCAGCAAAACCTTCCTTCCCCGCTGAGTGGGCCGAGAGGAGAGCGGATCTGAGTTCCATATAAACAGCCCCTCGACCATCTGAGCAATTTGCCTTCGATAATAGATGAAAATGGCCAAAAGTGTACCTAAATGTAAAAAAATCTCAAACAATAACCCGGGACGGTCAAAATTTTTAAAAAAAGATTCGATAATCACTAGATGACCCGAGCTGCTTACTGGGAAAAATTCAGTCAATCCCTGAACGGTTCCAAGGAGAATAGATTGAAAAAAACTCATGGAAGTTTTTCCTTACCGCCTGTAGCTTGCGCTGTTTTATGGATACTTGTAAGCTTTTTGATATTTTATTTTTTGCTATTTTATTTATTGATATATCTATTGATACTTAAAGATATTGATACTTAAAGAAGCGTCGCCAAATCAGCTATCTGGCAAGTATATATCGTTCTCTACATTATGTAAAGCTCAAAATGGAGAGATGCACAAAGTGGCTTGATAAATGAGCTGGGATATACTATTATTTTACCCTTCATTCCAGAATTATAGTGAAATAAGGACTTGCTACCGGACACATTTTATCTTCCGGTTTTGTATATGCCTTCTTGAGTGCAGGCATTTTATGTCATTCCCGCATAGGCGGGAAGGTTGCTGCAATTATACATGGATTATCACTTTGATTATCACTTTCGCGGGCCTGACGATAAAAAAGTGTCCAGTAGTGAAAATAAGGAATGGTCAGGTTAGTGAAGGCTAGCGTTTTTGAAGGGAGTGACTGAAACATGAGCCAAAACCTTGAGGGCGAGAAAAAAATCTTTTGCCTTGGGATTGATATCGGATCAATCAGTGCCGATTTTGCCCTCGTTGATCAGGATCGTAACATTGTCAAGACCTCCTATCATCGAATAAAAGGGCAGCCCATCCCTAAGACCCTTGAAGTTTTAAAGACAGAGTTTGTCGATTTCCTGGCTCAAGAGTCAGTCAATCTGTCCTTTACCGGCAGTGGTGGACTGCTCCTGAGTCAACTGCTGGATACCCATTTTATCAATGAAATCATTGCTCAGATGAAAGCAGCTATCCTGCTTCATCCTGAGGCAAGAACCATTATTGAAATCGGGGGTGAGGATTCTAAGCTCATCCTGCTCGACTACCAGCAGTCTTCGCAATCTTTGGTGCTGAAGGATTTTGCCATGAATACCATGTGCGCTGCAGGGACCGGCTCGTTTTTGGATCAGCAGGCCTCGCGGCTTGGGATATCAATTGAGGAAGAGTTTGGAGAGCTGGCCATGAGGTCAAAAAATCCGGCTCGGATTGCTGGACGGTGCAGCGTTTTTGCCAAATCGGATATGATTCATCTCCAGCAGGAGGCCACCCCAGACTATGATATCATCGCTGGGCTCTGCTTAGCTATGGCCAGAAACTTCAAGGGAAATATTGGCAAGGGAAAGGAGTTTCAAAAGCCTATCCTATTTCAGGGGGGTGTGGCCGCCAACAAGGGGATGGTGAGGGCTTTTGAGACCCTGTTTAACTTGGCTCCGGGCGAGCTGATCATCCCGCGATATTACAATTGTATGGGAGCCATTGGAGCGGCTCTGGTTGCTCTTGAAAACCCGCGGCCTATAAGGGGAGGCGAGGTTATAGAAAGGATAACCGACTACTTGGCTAAGGAGCGCCAGAAAGCCTCATCATTGCCGCCGCTGCGCCTTGGCGCTTATAAATATCAGGCAGCATCTGATAGCAATAAAGATGAGGGGAAATCATACTCTCATAAGCCAGCATCTTATCAGCCGGTCGGCGGCGAGGGAGAGCTAATTGAGGCCTATTTGGGTATTGATGTCGGATCGATCAGTACCAATGTGGTGGTGATTGACAGCCGCGGAAGGGTTTTGGCCAAACGATACCTGATGACTGCCGGGCGGCCAATTGAAGCTGTTCGCCGAGGGCTTGATGAAGTTGGGCGGGAGGTAGGAAGCCGGGTGCGGATCGTGGGCGTAGGTACGACTGGATCGGGAAGATATCTGATCGGCGATTTTGTGGGTGCTGATATCATCAAAAATGAGATTACGGCCCAGGCCAAGGCAGCCGCGGCCGCAGATCCACAGGTTGACACCATCTTCGAGATCGGCGGCCAAGATTCTAAGTACATCAGTCTTGATCAGGGTGCGGTTGTGGATTTTGAAATGAATAAGGTGTGTGCTGCCGGAACAGGCTCCTTTCTGGAAGAGCAGGCAGAAAAGCTTGGGATTAATATCAAGGAGGAGTTTGGCCGCTTGGCCCTGTCTGCTTCCCATCCAGTCAGTATGGGTGAGCGCTGCACGGTATTTATGGAGTCTGACCTTGTTCACCATCAACAAAATGGTGCAACTAAGGAGAATCTGGTGGCTGGCCTCAGCTACTCGATTGTTCATAACTATCTCAACCGAGTGGTGGCTGGCCGAAAGATTGGGAATCGAATCTTTTTTCAGGGGGGAGTTGCGGCCAACAAGGGAGTGATTGCCGCCTTCGAGCAGGTCCTGCAAAAGCCGATCATAGTTCCCGAGCACCACGAGGTTACCGGCGCCATTGGAGTAGCTCTGATCGCCCAGGAGGAGCGGAAGCTGTGGACTCAGAGTAAATTCCGGGGATTTGACCTAAGCCAGCGGCGCTATGAGATTGAAAGCTTCGAATGTGCAGGATGCGCCAATCATTGCCAGATTAAGAAGGTGGTTCTCGATCAAGATCGGCCGCTATTCTATGGCAGCCGCTGCGATCGCTATGACGAAAAAAAGGCCGACAAGCCACAAGCTCACCCCGTGGATCTTTTTGCCTTCAGAGCGCGGGAGCTTCATCGGCAGTATCTTGCCTCCTCCTTGGCAGAAGCCCCCTACTCCTCTGCCGCGGCCAGGCCGCGGGTAGGGCTCCCCTTATGCCTCTTTTTCCATGAACTACTCCCTTTTTGGCGGACCTTTTTTGAAGCTTTGGGATGTGAGGTCGTCCTCTCTCAGGCCACGAATAAGGAGATCATCAATCAGGGAGTTCAGGCAGCGGTTGATGATACCTGCTTTCCGATCAAAGTGGCCTATGGACATATCCATAATCTCATCCGGCAGAAGATAGACTATCTCTTTTTACCCAGCATCATCAATATGCCGACCGATCAGAGAGGCATCCACAACAGCTTCAACTGCCCCTATGTGCAGACTATTCCCTACACGGCGGCTTCGGCCATCAATATCGAGCAGACAGGGATAAGGCTTTTGCGGCCTGTGATTTTCTTGCGGGGAGGGATTAAGTCGATCCGAAAAACCCTCATCCAGCTTGGCCAGGAGCTTGGCCGCTCAGAGCGCGACTCGCTTCAGGCCGCTGTCCAGGCTCAGGCCGCTCAGGAGGGTTTCTATCATAGCCTCCAAAAGAAGGGACAAGAGGTCATCTCTGCCGCGGTTTCCGACCGGGAAAGGGTTATGGTTTTAATCAGTCGGCCATACAATGGTTGCGATTTTGGGCTTAACCTTGAGGTCCCTAAGATCTTTCGCGAAATGGGCTTTCTGATCATCCCGATGGATTTTCTCCCCCTCCATCAGCATCAGATCGCTGAAAGCTGGCCTAATATGTACTGGCGATATGGCCAGAGAATCCTGAGTGCAGCCCGCTTTATCCGCGAGAGGGAAAACTTTTTCGCTATCTATCTGACCAATTTCAGTTGCGGTCCTGACTCTTTCATTACCCAGTTTTTCCAACACACGATGAGAGGAAAGCCTTACCTGCAGATCGAGGTCGATGAGCATAGCGCCGGTGCCGGAATCATCACCCGCTGCGAGGCCTTTGCCGATAGTCTGCGAATGAGGAGGCAGCCAGCCCCATCACTGGCGGCGAGAAGGGAGGGGCAGCAGATGGGGCAAGAGGGCTATTGTGAGGCCTGCGGGCATAGGCCTTCAGCAGAGCGGCTCAAGCATTCTTTGCGCCGTGAGACCTATGCTCAGCGCACGCTCTACATTTCTCATATGTCAGAGCATGCCCATGCCCTGTGTGCTGCCTTTCGATCTCAGGGGGTGATGGCCGAGGTCATGCCAGAGTCTGATGAGCAGACGCTCCACTTTGGCCGTATGTACACCTCTGGCAAGGAATGCTTCCCCTGCCTGATTACTACTGGGGACATGGTCAAGATTACCCGCTCAAGTCAATTTGATCCCCAAAAGAGCGCCTTTCTTATGCCCTCCGGCGATGGCCCCTGTCGGTTCGGACAGTATCACCAACTGCACCGGCTGGTCCTTGATCGGCTAGGGTTTTCTGAAGTGCCTATCTACTCTCCCACTCAGGGGGAAACCTTCTACCGCGAGTTAGGTATTGTGGGGAAAAGATTTGTTCGCCTGGCCTGGCAGGGGATTGTGATGGTCGATTATCTTGAGAAGTGGCTTTTGCGGAACCGACCCTATGAAAGCTCTGTGGGTGAAGCAGAAAGGCTGTATAACCGATGCCTCAACCTGCTCTGTGAGACCATTGAGACAAGGGGTGAGGCATGGTCGGCTATCGACGACATCCTATCAATTCTTGGCGAATTTCACCGAAAGCCAAAGGCAAAGCCGCGGCCTATGATCGGGATTGTCGGTGAGATTTTTGTCCGATCAAATCGCTTCAGTAACAACAACTTGATCCGCCAGATAGAGGACCTTGGGGGAGAGGTCTGGATGCCGCCAATTACTGAGTGGTTTCACTATATCAACTATACCAGCAAAATTCACAGCCTAGTCAATCGGAATTTTAAAAACCTGCTGTCAACCACTATCAGGGACTTTCTGCAAAAAAAGGATGAGCGCAAAATCCATCGGCTGCTCTGCTCGCTTATCCCTGATGGCCAAGACCCTTCAGTCGAGCAGCTGCTTGACAACAGCCGTCCCTACTTGCACCCTTCCTTTGAGGGTGAGGCCATATTGAGCATTGGCAAAGCTATAGATTTTGCCGCTAAGAATATGGCTGGATTGATCAATGTCATGCCCTTTACCTGTATGCCAGGAACCATTGCCTCCACGATTATGAAGAGAGTGCGGCTGGATCATCACGACTTTCCTTTCCTAAATTTGGCTTATGATGGTCTTGAGCAAACCTCGATCAAAACTAGACTGGAGGCCTTTCTCTACCAGGCACGACAGTTTCAAGAAAGATTTTGGAAGGAACCCTTTTGAAAAAGGGTTCCTTCCAAACCATCCTCCTAAAACTTTAATAGCTAGCTATTAAAGTTTTAGGAAAGGGGTGATAAGGGGAAAACCTTTTTCAATAAGGGTTTTCCCCTTATGGATGAGCGATCACCAGAAGAGTTGGGGCCTGCTCAAGAACGTAGCTCAAGGCTTGATTTAGGCTCTCAGGGTCAAGTGCGGCAAAGCTCTCATCGAGGATGATCAGGTCTGCGGCCTGAAGGAGGGCTCTGGCGATGTAGAGGCGGCTCTTTTCTCCGTGAGACAGCTGCCAGCCAGTCTCACCGACTGGCTGCATAAGACCGGCTGGCATTCGGTCGAGGAGATCGCCAAGGCCAAGTTTTCGGCAGACTTTTTCAGCCTCTTCAAGATCAGCCGGCTGTGGTGGCCAGCGTCGTCCCATAAGAAGATTGAAGGCTAGGGGGGCACTCAGGACATGATTCTCATGGAACTGGGGGGCAGCCACCACTCGGCGTCGCCACTCTTTTCCGCCTATGGTTGAAAGATCAAGGCCGCTCATCAGGAGAAGGCCTGATTCGGGCACTCGCAGGCCGATGAGCAAAGAGACGAGGGTAGATTTTCCGCCTCCGGAGGGGCCTTCTAGCAGGAGCTGATCACCGGGCCAGATTTGCAGGCTGCATCCAAAGATTGCTGGTTGGCTGTGGCCTCGGTAGCGGAAGGTAAGGTTTTGGGCCTCAATCAGCGGATAGCGCTCATCGGCTGGCTGTCCATTTTGGTGAAAATGGGGGCCAGCGGCGGTGTAGGCAAGAGCGCAAGAGGAGGGTAAGCTATCGGTTGCCAAGCTGTCGCGGCCTGCGGCATGAAAGAGGGGTGCGACCTGCTTCCAGGCGATAGCCGCATCAGCCAGACCCAAAAGTCCTGACGGAAGCTTTCCCAGCCCTCGCTGGGCAAGAAGGATACCGGCCAGGCCAACGGCCATAGCTGAGGCTGTCTGTGCCTGGCCTGAAACAAAGGCTACAGACAAGCCGATGAGTCCCAAAACTAGCCAGCCTGAGGGCACCAGGGTGGTAAGCAGTACGCTGCGTCTATCCATCGTCTTTGACAGCTCAAGGTAGTGCTCAGCCGAATGATCTTCTTCCTCATGCCAGCTTTGGCGGCGCTCCTGAGCAAGCCTGGTCCTGTGGCCAACCATCCGCTCAACCAGATCGTGGGTTATCTCAAGCCGCGCCTTGGTCCACTGCCAGCGGGCGGCAAAATAGCGCCAGCCTAAGAGGAGGCCGATTCCCATCCAGGCAAGAAAAAGAAGGCTGCTCAATCTACCGGCGGCACCGACAACTAGGATGGCGCTGGCGGCCACAAGCTCGATCATCAGGCTCAAGCTGCTTAATCCGCCGGTTAAGGCCAGGGATTCTAAGGCCTCTGACTCTATTACCCGACCAAGGAGCTGCCCTGTCCCCTGGTGGCTGATTTCCTCTGGCTCAAGCTGCAAGGCGCCATACAAGAGTCGCTGTTTTAGAAGCCCGGCGGCGTTAATGGCCAGACATCCCTGAAACCAAATAGTGAGCATTTGCAAGGGGATCATGCTAAGGAGAAGCAGGGCCCAGGCTATAAGCCACCCCAGATCGAGTCTGCCTTGCAGTGCTCCCCGGCCAATGAGCCACCAGGAGAAGATCATCAATGCGTACTGAGCCGCCGAGGTGCCGGTGAGGGCGAAAAAGTAGCCGCAAAGACGAGCCTGCTTCATCTGCTCCCAAAAGCTCGCCCCAGGGGATAGCCGAAGGAGCCAGCCACAGGAGACCTTAAAAGGAGCAAGGTGTTCGGCTAAAATCTTTGCTCGCATCCGCCCGCGGTGCGACTTGTTGACCACGGCCTTGACCTGGTCGAACAATCGGTCGATTTCAGGAGCAAGGTATGCCTCCAATTTCCAGCAAAGCAGGCTTCGGACAATTTCAAGGTCGATTCGCTGGACCTTGTGATCGGATCTAAGTATGGATAAGGATCTGCTCCTTCGGCCTTGGCGGCGAGCGGGAATGAGGACCAAAAAGCGCCAGGCGGCCTCGGGTTGCTCTGGTGCGGGCTGCTGCTGTTGTCTTGCGGGCGATTGAGGCTGTCCAGGCAGGAGAATTAGGGCAGGTGCCACGCGCGGTAAAATTTTACCGCTCATGGCATAGGTGATCTCGATCGGCTCAGCCTCAAGCCCAAGGCAGCGGGCTGCGGAGTCGATCCATGCCCCAAGAGCTTCGCTCACGGATTCGGCTGAGAGGGATAGCAATATACTCTGCGGCGGCGGCGGTATCTTTATTGATCGCGGCTTGAGAGAACTTTTTTGGGCCAGCATTTCCAGGGCTTCACCCAATCGAGATATTGGCCAGGAGAAAGCCTCATCTTCAGAGGAAAAATTTTCTGTCAACTCTCTACTCTCTTCCATATATATAATCTCCCCGCTCCATTATTCGTAATCCCCCTGGCCGGCTAATACCCGGTTTGCCTCTTCGATTTCCTTCAAGGCATCAGTAGCTTCAGTTAACTGCCCTCCTTCGAGCCGAAGTTTGCGCCAGGCCGGAGCTGACCAAAAACCCTTTCTGACCATCTCTTGGGCCTTGGCCAAAGCCCGATAGCGAGAGTTTGCTCTTTGGGCAAGATCGGCTGGAGAGCCGCTTTCCACGATCCGGCCCCCTTCCATCACTAGGACCTGATCAAAGGTTTTGGTTTCAGCGATATCATGGGTTATGCAAAGGAGGGTGGCCTGTGGCCAAAGGGTGCGGCTGTTGGCCAGAAGCTCTCGCCGCTGCTGGTAATCGAGTCCACGGAACGGCTCATCCAGGATCACCAGTCGCACCCCTGGTCGGATCATGGCTCGACCAAGGCGCACTCGCTGTCCCTCACCGCCTGAAACCAGGCGACCATCTTCGCCCAGCCGAGTCTGGAACCCTGAGGCCAGCCGTCCCAGAATACCCTGAAGGCCGGCTTTCTTGATCGCTTGCCCGATTGGAAGCTCTTGGTCTGGATCGACTCCAAACAGGAGATTTTCGAGCAGGGAGCGATTCCATAGGTGAACCGCTGGATCGATCCAGGCTGTCTGGCGGCGGAGCCGCTCAAGCCGCTCAGCGGTCAGAGGACAGCCATCGACCAGGATTCTTCCGGCACATGGCCGATACCAGCCGAGAAAAAGGCCAACCAGGGTAGATTTGCCGGCACCTGAGCGGCCAACAATAGCCACGTGGCTTGCTGGCTCAATGGCCAAGGTTATATCTTCAAGAATGATCTGTCCAGCGGCCCGAACACTTACCCCCTCAAGGTGCAGGGATACGCCGGCCCGGCGGTTTGTGGCTAATCCATTTGTGGCTACTCCAGGAGAGTGTGGGCGAGGGATGATCGCTTTTTCAGTAGTAGACTCTTCGGGAGCGCCGAGAGGCTCGATCAGCCGCAAGGCCACATTGCGCTGATTGGGATATTGCCGGGCCAGCATGGCCACCGTCTGACCAAGGTTTGGCAGATTTAGCGCCCAGTAAACCAACAAGAGAACCCCACCAGGCTCACCTCCTCCTGCCAGGTAGCTGAACAGAAGCCAGGCAGCTAACCCAAAGCCGATAAGGGAGGATAGCCCTTCGATCATCACCACTGCCGATTGAAAGCCAAAGCCAGCCCGCGCCCACTCGATGAGCAGATCCTCATGTTCACGGCGGACCGCTCTTTGGGCTCCATGAGCCCGAATCGGCACCAGGCCAAGCAGCGCATCGAGATAAAAGCGGCTCAAGGCTCCGGCGTGGTTTCTGACCCTCAGATTTCGCTCAGCTAACCAAGGGTTTACGGCCAGAGGGAGGCCGAGGCTGAGCACAGCGGCCGCAAGGGCAATCAGGCCGCTTGCCGGATAGAGCCAGCAGATTGCAGCCACAGTCAGAATGAGTTCAAAGGCTGTGCGGATGATTTGCCCGCCAAGGCTTGGCAGTAGTCTCAACAGGTGAACGCTGTGGCTTCGCTCGGCCATATCTGAGGTAAGGCGGCTTTGAAAATACCGGTCATGGAGTCGGGGGAGCTTTTCCATGAAGGCCAGACGAAGGCGCATCTCAAGGTGCCGACCAAGACGAAGCAGCTCGGCCGCGATCGGAAGCTCAAGGAGAAGAGCGGCGATGGCAAAAATGACTATTGCGGCCATAAATTCAAATCGCTGCCCAGAAAGGCCAAGCTCACGGCCAAGGTCAAAGAGAGAGCGAAATAACAAGGCCTGAGCGATGACACTGAGCGCAGCCAAAGCTAGCGCGGCTAAAAGAAGCAGGGGAGAGAAAAATCCATCTTGGGCTAGAAGCTTTAGAATCTCGCGGCTAGGGCTTAGTGGCCGCTCATGGAGGGCCGCCTCAAGCTCAGGCGAGAGTGGGGAAGGAGAAGGAGCCTTCGCCTCATCTCTCACACGGCTTTTGTCCATCCCCGCCGCGGCTTGATTATCCTCCCCTTTTGGGATAGCCTGCCCTTTTGAGATATCCTGCTCATCAGTCAAAGCCTTAGGCTGCTCTGGGATTAGGTGGCTGATGCTGCCTGTAGCCAGTCTGCCAAGCACCCGCACAAGCACAGCACCGCGCACAATAAGCTGCTCCTCGCCCTGTGGCCCAACCTGGGTAGTAGACTGGACTGACCAATAGGCAGCCGGAATGATTTTCTCTATCTCAGAGGCACTTTCTAGGCCGCGGTCGAACAAAGCCCTGAGTAGACTCTTAGCTTGTCTTCCTGGCTTTAGGCCGCCTGATCTGGTGAGTGAATCGACCATCCGGCAGGCTGCATCTAGGATGGCTATCGGCTGCCAGGCAGGGTGTTGAAGAGCCTCTTGAGCGAGCAAAGCCCTTTCTTTAAGCGACAGCCCAAGCTTGGCTAGTCTTTGGCAGACAGCTCCCACAAATTCGGCTGTCTCTGTCCACTCTCGCCAGGCAGAAGCTGGAGCAGGTATGGTATGGATATATAGCTCATTGAGCATCTGCTGCCTGGTGGGCCATCTTCTGCCGGTAGCCGGATCCATGACTTGGACCAAGCGGCCATGAACCCGCCAGATGACGATAAAGTGAGTCAGCCCGCTTGGGCTGCAAACCACAGCGATGGCTGGCAAGGCCCTGGCTTGGGGAAGCAGGAGATGATCGGCTGGCAGGATGATTTGCTCTGCCTCAAGTCCAAGCTGCACGGCTACCTGCTCTAGGGTATTCAGTGAGGTGCCATCGACATCGGTCTGACAGGCCTCACGGAGCCGACCATAGCTTATCTGGATGCCAAATCCTTCGAGAAGGCACTTGAGGGAGGCCGGCCCGCAATCCATGCTCGAAGTTTGCACAATTTCTGGAATAAGGAAACGCCGGCGGCTCTGCTGCCAGGCTCGCCAGAGCGAGAGCGGGAAGGTCAGGCGGGATGAGGAAGTACGGGATGAGGAAATATCAGTGGACATCCTGACCTCCGGCTTGAGCTGAAATTACGGATCTGGCTGGTGAGCCCACGATGGTCGATGGTCTTGCCAGCAGCTTTCCTGCAAGCCGCAGCAGCAGCTCTGCCGGTGTAGTTCGATCCACCTCCACCTCAACCGCCCCTGACAAACCATGCCGGAGAGGGATGGAAGAGGGAAGGTTTGGACCAGGGACGAGTTCGGCCCGCACACGGCCATCCCGAATCTCGCTGGCGACCCTGGCGACCCTGGCCGGAATAGTGCCGTATTGGGTCCAGGGAAAGCTGTCTAGTCGAAGCCTGGCTGTCTGTCCGGGTCGGATGCGGCCTACCGCCTCTGATGGAGAAAACTCGGCTGTAATGGTAAGCCGCCCGCGAGTGAGAATCGTTCCTAGTCTTTCTCCCTCGCGGATCACCGACCCGATCCTCAAATCCTTCAGACCATCAATCTGTCCAGAGACTGGCGCCCGAATAAAACCCTGGCCAATTCGGCGGCGGATTCGCTCAATGGCCAGATTTTTGGCGGCTATCTCTCCCTTGATCATAGCTATCTGGCGCTTGATCTGCTCAATCTGCACCTGGCTTTCACTTTTGCGGTTTTTCTCCTCCCACTCAAGCTGATGGGTGCGAAATTCAAGGGCCGCGACCGCCTGACGGCGTTTTTGCATCTCAGCCTTAGCCTGAAGAAGATCCACTTCAGACACCATGCCCTTATTCCGCAAGGCAATCATTCGCTCAAGCTCATCCTCCATTAGCAGAAGGTCCACCTCTGCCTCCCGCTGCCTGGCCCGGGCCTCATCAATAGCCTTTCGCATCATCTGCTGATGTTCAGAATGGGCCTGCCGTTGGGCTTTAAGCTCAGCGGAAAGCGCTTCGAGCTGTCGGCTGAGAGCATCTAGGCCGCAGCGCTCCTCATCAATCATCAGGCGCTCTGTGGCTGTATCTAATTCAATCAGCACCTCCCCAGCCTGCACCATTCGGCCAAGAGTCATATGATTGGCCACAATCCGGCCTCCAATCGGGGCATCGAGCGCATAGGCCGCCCGCTCAAGTTCTAATTTTGCCTCCTCACTCACCTCATAAAGGGTAACTTTGGCCCCAAAAAACCAGATCGCCCAGAGAAGGAAAATCACAGCGGCCAAAAGCAGACACACCACTGACCACCTGTAGCTATCCGCCCCAAGAGCGCGCAGAGAACGAGAAAAAAATCTCGACATTGCTGTCTCCCCTTGTCTTGTAAGATAGTCAACTGATTTTGTACCGCGGCCGATCCTCATAGCAAGATCGGCATAACGATGAAATTTTATTTAATTTATAGGTAATTGAAAATTTAAATTAACCAAGAAAAATGTTAGAGAGGCCAAAAAATGAGGAAGATCGTAATCTCTTTGGAAGGGAAAGGGGGGAACTCCTGGGCTTGATCTTTAGCAGCAATTTATTGCAAGTCAATAAAATAAAAGCTCTGCAAAATAAAAGCCTTGCTGCCAGGAAAGCTTCGGCTAGATAAGCACTATAAGCTCTTAAAATATAGAGCCTCAAATATAGGCACTCACGTAGCGTGAATACTCTGCCAGCTCTCTTTCAAGCTCATGCTGGGAGAGAGCACCTATTTCAACCAGTAACTCGCCGAGAAGAGGGCGGGATTTTTGCTGTATTTCAAGTAATTTTCTGACATCCTGCTCTGTCAGATAGCCAAGTTCAACTGCAATTTGGCCAAACAGCTTGTAATTTTTCCCCTGCTGCCCGTTGTTGTAATTTTTCCCCTGCTCATTGAGAATATGAAAAACCTGCTTTACCGAAAGCAGTTTCTCCCGAAGAGCAATCTTGCCTATGGGCAGCGTGCGCTCTTTTTGTAAATTCAAAGCATTAATTACTGCTTCTTCATTGACCACACCCCTTGTAACCAGAAATTGACCAAATTTTTGGAGAGGCTCTTGAACTATGTCTTTTTCTAGTAAAGCCATAGGACTTATCTCCTTTTTTGTTCATCTTCTCTTTTTTTATCGAGAAGAGAAAGGCTCCTCTTCGGCCCACTTGTGGGGCAGGTGGCAAAAAACCAAAAGAATGCCAAAAATCACTTTACTATCCTCATCGACTATTCTCTCGCCCTTGTTGAACTATCAAGGTAGGGGAAGGAAGAGAACATCTGGGTAGGGGGAATTTTCACTTGACAATTGGCAACTTAAGCATTTAAACTTAAAGAGTTATTAATTTTACCATACGTTATGGATTTAAAACTAATCATGATGGACTTTTAAGACTAATCATGCCCCGCAAGCGACACTTAGGGCCTTGCCCTTGATTCACATCTTTTAAATTCAAACCGTTTAATTTACCATTGGCTATATGGCTTCACTAAGACAGATTCATTTTCTAAATTTCAGCAGAAAATTGACGATTAACACGATATTCTTTCTCGTTCCTTTATATTTTCTCCAGATCGGGTTCACGGGATGGCAAATCGGAGTGATTACCTCTCTGTTTGCCTTTGCCCCTCTGCTGTTTTCCTTTCCAACTGGCTGGATCAATGATCGTCTATCCATCAGAGGAGTAATTCATGTCTCTTTGCTGATTTTGGCCATTTTGTTTTTGCTCATGGGGAGGGTTAGGAATTTTCTCCTGATGGCCATCCTTTTCTTGCTTCTCGGACTAGCCAATAATGCCCTGGATATGTCTTCCAATAGCCTTTACTATAAGGATGAGACGGATATGGATTTGAACAGAAAGTACGGGCTGATGAATTTTTGGCTGTCAATGGGCGCGGCGGTCGGGGTTTCACTTGGTGGACTGCTTACATATTATGCGGATTTTCATACGCTGTTCATTGTCTACGCCGCGTTCCTGGTTGTAGTGCTGCTTGGAGTGCTCAATTTACCAGACGGGAGGTTTACCGTGATCCCTCTCAGGAAGTACAAGCTGAGCCTGATCAATAAGAAGACCATCCTTTTTTCGCTTCTGATTTTTATCCTAACCCTTCACTGGGGAGCAGAAAGCACAGTCTACAGCCCTTTTTTAAAAACGTCCTTTCATCTCAACAACCTTCAGCTTGCGCTCTATATTTCGGTTCCACTTTTCATCCTTGCCTTTGCCTCCTTCACGGTATGCTTTTTAAAATATAGCCGTCGGATCAATGAGCGGCTCTTTCTGTTTTCCATGTTTCTCTCCGGGCTCGGTCATGTGCTTATGGTCCAGAACAATGTGTACATTTCCTTTTTCTTTCGGGTGGTTCATGAGCTTGGGGATGGTTTTTTGGCTGCCCTGATTTTTGTTTTCATCTCCAGACTGTTTGATCGGGAAAATATTGGTGGCAGCTCTGGCATTCTGATTGCAATTATGACCCTTGGGCATATGCTGGGAGCTTTGGTATTTTCTCCGATTGGCTATAAAGTCGGCTTACAGTATCCTTTTATTATTTCCGGCCTGCTCCTGATGGCCAATACTGCCTTTGGGGTTTATGTATTCAGGACCGGGCAGTATTAAGGGTAAAGATTACCATATTTTGTCCAAACTCTCTTTTACCATCAAAGAGAGTATTACCCCACGCAAACGAGGGGAAATCTTACTTGACATTAACTGGACTTTGCCATAAGATTGTAATCCATAAAACCTTATCGGGCCTTGCCTGATGGGAATTTATCAAGGCGGCGCACAAGACACATTGGCAGAGAGCTTCAAGGAGGTAAATAGTCATGTTTGGCATCGGAACAGGAGAGCTTCTTATCATTCTTGTTATTGCCCTAGTCATTATCGGGCCGCATAAATTGCCGGAATTAGCAAGGATTCTCGGTAAAGGTCTTGCAGAATTCAGAAAGGCGGCGGATGACATAAAAGATTCTGTCAGCAGAGAAATAAGGATTGAGGAAGAGAAGCAAAAGTTATTAGAGGTCTATAATAGCCCAAAAGTTATCCAAGAGGAAGCGAAGGATCAGACTGAATCCGGAGAGCTGAGCAGGACAGCCGGAATTCAAGATGAAATTCAAGAAGAGAAAGGAACTGTGCCCAAGGATGCTGAAAAAACCAAAGATCTCCTTTGATGATAAGCTGCCAATCACCCACCATTTAGCAGAGCTTCGGCAGCGACTGATCACGATTATCATTGTTTTGGCGGGTTTTTTTTCGATAGCCTATACTTTTTCAGAATATATCCTTGCCTTTATAAAAAAGCCTCTTCAGGATTATTGTGAATTTATCTTTACCTCTCCGACCGAAGTTTTTTGCGCTCATATGAAAATGTCGTTTTTCGTGGCCTTGTTTCTTTCAGCCCCTCTCATCTTTTATCAACTGTGGGCCTTTATTTCCCCTGGGCTGCTTCAGAAGGAAAAACGATACACTCTTCCGATAATTGTTTTTACCTCGATATTTTTCATCATCGGTGTTGTCTTTGGCGCGTTGGTCGTGGTGCCATTTGGGGTCCGATTTCTCATGACCTATAAGGTTTCTCCTGAATTAATAGCCCCAAAGATCAAGATTAGCGAATATCTGAGCTTCTACAGTATAACGGTGTTAATAAATGGGGTTATATTTGAGCTGCCTTTTGTGATTTTGTTTCTAACTAAGATTGGCCTAGTGAAACCACAGATGTTGACCAAAAATCGCAAGTGGGCTATTTTGATTATTTTTATTGTCTCTGCAATATTTACTCCTCCAGATGTCTTTTCTCAGTTTCTGATGGCTATTCCCCTCACCATTTTGTATGAGATCAGTATTATTGGGAGTAAACTACTCTATTGGGGCAAGCGAAAAGAGAGTCAACCAGGTCTAGGATGACTTTTGTGGAAGGAACCCTTTTGAAATTGGAAGGAACCCTTTTGAAAAAGGGTTCCTTCCAAACCATCCTCCTAAAACTTTAATAGCTATAAATTAAAGTTTTAGGAAAAGGGTTACAAGGGGAAAACCCTTTTTCAAAAGGGTTTTCCCCTTAATAAGAGTAGAGTATATATTTTTAAGGAGTGTACCGATGGGCTATAAAGTTACTTTAATCCCTGGTGATGGCATTGGGCCAGAGATCAGTCAGGCTACTAAGATGGTCCTAGAAGCAACCGGGGTATCTTTTGAGTGGGAGACTGCTTTAGCCGGAGCCGAGGTGATGGACCGCTACGCTACCCCGCTGCCTGATGCAGTGTTAGAGTCGATCCGCAAAAATCGGGTAGCGTTAAAGGGACCGATCACTACACCTGTGGGGAGCGGGTTTCGGAGTGTTAATGTTGCTTTACGGAAGGAATTGAATCTCTATGCCTGTGTACGGCCGTGCAAAACCTACCCTGGGGTCAGATCCAGATATCAGGACATTGATCTGGTCATTATCCGCGAAAATACTGAGGACCTGTATGCAGGAGTTGAATTTGAACAGGGGCAAGAGGATACCCTAAAGCTTATTCAATTTATCGGCCAGACCAAGGGGGTCAAGATAGGGGAAGATTCTGGCATTAGCATTAAGAATATTTCCATTAAGGCTACCGAGCGGATCGTTCATTATGCCTTTCGCTATGCGCGGGAACATAATCGGCGAAAAGTAACTATCATTCATAAGGCTAATATTCTCAAATACTCAGATGGCCTCTTCCTGAAGGTTGGACGACAGGTAGCCGAGCAGTATCCAGATATTGAAGTTGAGGACCGGATTGTTGATAATATTTGCATGCAACTAGTTCAAAAGCCGCACCTATATGATGTGCTTGTCCTGCCAAACCTCTACGGGGATATTATCTCTGATCTTGGGGCAGGATTGGTTGGCGGCCTGGGGGTAGCCCCTGGGGCTAATATAGGCGATGGAGTGGCTGTTTTTGAGCCTACGCATGGCAGCGCTCCCAAGTACAAGGGAATGAATAAGGTCAATCCGATGGCTATGATGCTTTCCGGAGTGATGATGCTGCGCTACCTGAAGGAGCAGGAGGCTGCGGATCGACTGGAGAAGGCAATTGCCGCAGTGATTAGAGAAGGAAAGCGGGTTACCTATGACCTGTTGCCTGATTTAGATATGAATAAGGCTGCCTCAACGATCGAGGTAGCCGAGGCAGTGATTGAAGCTATGTCATCAAATTGAAGCTATGTCATCAACCGGTTGAATTGGTTGAATCATTCGAATCGCTAGATAAGATAAGGGAAAATAAGGAAGGATAAAGATGCCACAAGAGAAGATCTCCATCATTGGTGCGGGCCATGTAGGGGCTACGACTGCCTATCTTTGCAGCTTGCAGGAGCTTGGTGAGGTGCTTTTGGTCGATATCATTGAGGGGCTGGCTCAAGGGAAGGCCTTAGACATTGAGCAGGCTCTGTCGATCCTGCAGCGGGACGCCACGATCAGCGGATCCGTCGATCTTTCCCAGATAGCTGGATCACGGATTGTGGTCATTACGGCTGGTCTAGCCCGAAAACCTGGTATGAGCCGAGATGATCTGCTCAAGATCAATGGAGAAATCATCCGGGGCATAGCCGAGAAAATCCTCACCTTTGCTCCTGAGGCTACGGTTATCACGGTTACCAATCCTGTGGATGTCATGACCTATCTGGTGCAAAGGGTAAGCAAAATTCCGCCAGAGAGGGTTTTAGGCATGAGCGGAGTTTTGGACAGCGGGCGCTTTGCCGCCGCTATTGCCAAGAAAACCGGGCTATCACCAAGTCAAATCCATGCCCTGGTTATCGGCATGCATGGAGATTTGATGGTTCCTCTGCCGCGGTATTCCACTGTCTGCGGCCAGCCGCTTAACAGGCTGCTTTCGACGGAGGAGATCGAGGAGCTGGCTGATCAGACCGTGCATGGGGGAGCCAAAATCGTTAAGTTTCTTCAGACTGGCAGCGCCTACTTTGGTCCGGCTGCGGCCATCGTCGAGATGATGCGCTGTATCCTTCAGGGAAGAAAAAAGATTCTTCCCTGCTCGGCCTTCCTCAATGGCGAGTATGGCCAGAAGGATATTTACCTTGGAGTTCCGGTCAAGATAGGCGCTCTTGGGGTTGAAAAGATCATTGAGCTTGAGCTTGACCCGGCGGAAAAGGCAGCTTTTGACCGCTCAGCCGAATCGGTAAGAGGAATGATCAAGATGTTGAAAGATGCTCATCTTCTCCCCCAATAAGGAGTGTTTAGTTTGAAAAATCCACCTGAAATTTAAGGACTGAAAAATTTAATGACATGAGGACAAGTTAAGTCAAGGAGATAAGTACAAGTTATGGAAAAGACGCTGGTTATGGTCAAACCTGATGCGGTAGTAAAGGGCTTTGTGGGCAAAGTGTTAACCTATTTTGAAGACCAGGGGTTGAAAATTGTCGCCGCCAAGATGGTGCACCTAAGTAAAGAAGAGGCTAAGAAATTTTACTACGTTCACCGGCAGCGGCCTTTTTACGAATCTCTGACCGAATTTATGTCCTCGGCTCCGATTCTGGCTGTAGTGCTTGAGGGAGAGAACGCCATCAGCCGGGTTCGGGAAATTATGGGGGCGACCAATCCCAAGGAAGCCAAACCAGGCACTATTCGAAGCAGCCTGGCGGAAAATGTGGAGCGTAATGCGGTCCACGGCTCAGACTCTCCTGAGTCAGCAGCATATGAAATTCCCTTCTTTTTCAATCAACTGGAATTATGTTCCTATAACTTGTAGCCAAGGGGACAGATGAGCAGGAAGATAATACTTATCAGCTTCATCCTGGCTGTCCTCATTACCCTGTATGAGATAGCGGATTTTGTAACTCATGGCAATATTGTTGGCTTTCTGATCAACCGCCGGAGCCAGACTTCCCAGGCGAAATCTGATTTTACTCCCCGCTACCTAGGGCTTTGGACCAAAACCGGCATGGAGATTCCAAAATGCCGCCAAAGGTGGGCGGGGGAGAATACTTTTGAGTTTAGCGGCCAAGATCCGGCTCCGATTGTTCAGCAGGGGGTTGATTTTATTTGCTTCAAGGGTGGTGAGAGCAATATTGATGAGCTTGGGCTAATTCGGCTTGAGTGGTCACAGGCCAGGCAGGTATTTACGGTTGGAAAAAACATTCCCTTTCATATTGTTCCTGGCTACCGAGGAAAGCCGCGAATGTTTGAAATTCTCTTTGACCCTGCTCTTGAGAGCGGATACTATGCCTTCTATTATGAGCAAAATCCTGCGCTAGTCTATCATTTTATAGTCATTGATAGTCGGGAGGATGCAAAGTATCAGGAGGCCGCTGAAATATGTGAAAAATTTTGGAAATATCTGATGGCTGAAAAGCATTCGAAGCTGCTTGGTTTATTGGGTAATGACTTATCGAGAAAGATTACTACCCAGGGAGAATTAAGGAGGTTCAGAAGCGGATTTCTGGAAGAGATACTGAGTAGCATCAAAGACAGATGCAACCCGAATGATCTATTCGTTACTAATTTGCCCTTATACCAGAATAAGCTGGAAGAGCTGGATTATTCTCCGACCATAAGATTGGATCGAGTGCGGCCGCAGGATGTAATGCGGGGAAGGATTATCATCCCTTATGAGGTCAGGGTCAGTGCGGATAAGCTCCCTGAGCGGAGGGGAGAGATGGAATTTGAGGTGGTGGATGGGAAAATAAACAGCTATAAGTTAGCCGGCTACAACAATCAAAACCTAAGTTGAACGAGTGTATTCACGCATTTATTTACGTATATTTACGTAGCGCGCTTTTTGAAATGTCCAAGTCGATCGTTATATTTTTTTGATTTATTCATAATATCGGCTTCTGATTTGGATTGAGCTATAAGACCAGCTATAACTATAGGTATTATAGCAAGAATAATTACTATAGCCGCATTTTCAGAATAAAATCTGGCTATAATAATGACTAGAATTAAAATAAACAATGATAAATTAGCTAAGCAGGAAGTAATTTTTTTAATTTTCCCCTCTTGTAAAAGAAATTGCTGAATTTCAGTTTTAAATGCTTTTGCTTCTTCTTTATCTTTATTTTTAAGTTTTTCTACAAGCTGGTCTACTTCTTTTGATTTTTGTTCCAGGTCTTTTAAAAGATCACTGACCGTAGGCATAGATAAGGTCCCCCCGCCCCAGCCGAAAGTGCTTGGGGAGCAGTTGTCGGATGAGTAAAAATTGTCGCAATAAAAGCACCTGATGCTGTTACCAAGATTATGTCCACAAAAACGGCTAGTGGACATCCCCCCTTATAATCACCGATGTTTCATTATCTACCAATATCGACAAATTCTTTCTAATAGAATACCGCACTCTTTCGCGGATAGCAAGTTGTTTTTAAGAATACTATGTTTTTGCACTTTTTCTCCAAGGCCTTGATTTTACTGGATTTGCTATTAATAGAATAAAAATATCTTGGAGGCATGGGGCGGCGGGATATTTTGGATGGCATAAGGGCGGCGGGTCTGGCAAGCCAATAGCCAAAATTACCCCCACATAGCATAGACTAAAGCCCATACTTGTGGAAGTTTCTTAATCCCCCTACCGCCACAGGAGATTAATTGCCCCACCCACAGTCAAGGATATGGTCACCATGATGAGGGTAGCCTTGGCCATATCTTTAAGGCCTAATTCCTTGACCAGAACAAAGAAGGTGGCTACACAGGGGAAATACACCGCCAGCACGGTTGAGGCGATAACGAGCTGCTTGATTGAAAGATGCAGCGGCTTGAGCATCCCGACCGCGACATCCTTACGCAAGAAACCAATCATCATCGCCGGGATCACCTCCTTGGGGAGACCCCAGACCCGCGTGGCCACCGGCGCGGCTAGCGAGCTGATAAGATTCATTATCCCCACTGTGGTCAGGATATTGATAATCAGAATGCCGACCAGCACCAGGGGTACAGCCTCATTCAGAAACTCCATAATCCGCATTTTTAATTTTTTTAGCAAAGATCCAAGATGGGGAATATGATAGGAGGGGATTTCCATAAAAATTTCAGGGCTTTCCCCTGGAAGCGTCCGGTCCAGGATGAGGCCGATCAGAATGCCGATCATCGTTAGAATTCCATAAACCAGAAAAACATAGGCTAGGCCATGTTTGCCGACCAGGCCGATGATCATGGCACTTTGAGCCATACAGGGGACTGATGTGCAGAGCAGGGTTGAGGCAATGAACTTCTCCCTTTGGGTCTCCAGGACACGGGTTGAGAGAGCCCCCGGGACATTACAACCAAATCCAAGCACAATCGAGATGATGGCAAAGCCGTGCAGCCCTATCCGGTGCATAATGGTATCTGCCAAAACCGCAAGACGAGGGAGATAGCCGATATCCTCCAAAAGGCTGAGGACCAGATAGAAAGCAAAAATATAGGGCAGTACCATACCAAAAGGTACATAAAGACCACTGGTCAAAAGCCCAAGGGATTCAACAAAATCGGCTGAATTTCCAATCAGGATGTGGTAAAAAAAACCCGATGGGAAGGTAATCTTAACCAGCTTAATGATCAGAGGGCCATAGAAGCGATAGAAGAAAGGGTCCATCACGTAGTTAATCAAGGATTCTCCTAAAAATCTGATAAAGGCAAAGGAGATGAGCAAAACCAAAATAGCGATTGGAATACCGGTATGGGGCATAAGAGTAGCATCTTCGAGCTTCTCAAGGAAGGTGTGGTGACGGTGGGTAATGTGCTGGGCCTCTTTGGTGATTTTTCCAATATCCGCCCATCGCTCCTCTTCAGTATGAAGGTGAATTTTTGGAGCTTTAGCCTGGCGGATATTGGCCACCAGCTCTTTTATTCCCTCTCCAGCCACAGCCACGGTTGGAATAATTGGAACCTGTAAAAACTCTCTTAGTTTTTCAAGATCGATACTAATCCCTTTGTGCTTGACATCATCCCACATGTTCAAGGCTAGAATCATGGGGATCCCAAGCTCCAGCAGTTGCATGGTTAGGTAGAGGCTTCGCTCAAGATTGGTGGCGTCAACGACATTGATAATTACATCCCCTTCGGCCACCTCAGCCACCATCTTTACCGCGACCTCATCGGCCTTGGATATTGGCTCAAGGCGATAGATACCGGGGACATCAATTACTTCGGCCTGTTGTCCGTTTATTTTGATTCGCCCCTTAGTGAATCCTACGGTTGTACCAGGATAGTTGGAAGATATCACATGGGCACCGGTAAGGCGTGAGAAGATCACGCTCTTACCCACATTCGGATTGCCCATGAGAAGAATCTTCATTCAGCACCTCCAGGAATACCTTTTTAGCCATACCCCATCCGATGGCCACCCTAGTGTTATCCATTTCGACCACGACCGGGCTGTTTAGGATTGATTTGCTAATTTTTTTGATTTTTTTCCCAATTCGGAAGTTTAACGAATTCATTTTGGCCCGAAATTGGACTCCTCCGCTTAACTGCTTGATAACTCCAGTTGTATTGACCTTCATTTCCGCTAGTGAAACCATAATAGAAGACCCCTTCCAAGCCAACAGGTTTTTTGTTGACAAAAATGATTCGATTAATCACAATCATTAACATAATATTCAATTTCTGCTTAATGGTTGTATTATAATAGCCAAGAACTATTTTATCAAGGGAAAATTCTCTCCTTGACAACCCAAACAATACTACTTTAAAATTGGCCCATGCCGCAGCAGCAGGTAAGAATCTATTCAATCTCTCAAATAACCTCTCTTATTCGGGATAACCTTGAGGCGGAATTTTACGATGTCTGGCTTGAGGGGGAAATTTCCAATCTCAGAACCCCTTTTTCCGGCCATACTTACTTCATCTTAAAGGATGAAACCAGCCAGATACGGGCCGTTGCCTTCCGCTATCAAAGCCGATCTTTCCCTTTTCAGCCTAAGGATGGAATGAAGGTTCTGGTTCGGGGACGAATCACTGTTTATGAGGCCCGTGGTGAATATCAGATTGTGGTTGAGCAGATGGAGGTCCGGGGGGCTGGAGCACTCCAGGCTGCCTTTGAACAGTTGAAAGCAAAGCTTCAGGCTGAAGGGTTGTTTGCTCAAGAGGCTAAAAAGCCCATCCCTCTCTATCCGCAAACCATCGGCCTGGTAACCTCCCCGACTGGTGCGGCTATCCGCGATATCCTCAAGATAATTCGCCGGCGGTTTGCCAATGTGTCGATTATCATCAACCCGGTGCGGGTCCAGGGTGAAGAGGCTCCTTATGAAATTGCCCAGGCTATTCGGGAGCTGAACGATTGGCCAGAGGAAATAGATGTCCTCATCGTTGGCCGAGGTGGAGGGTCTGCCGAAGACCTTTGGGCATTCAATGAGGAGATTGTGGCCAGAGCTATCTTTGTCTCCCGCATCCCCATTATTTCCGCGGTTGGGCACGAGATAGATTTTACCATTGCTGATTTTGTGGCCGATCTTAGGGCGCCGACGCCTTCGGCCGCGGCCGAGCTGGTGGTTCAAAATAAACAATATCTGGTTGAAAAAATTTCATCCCTAGAGAGCAAGATTTATCGGCTCATGCGGCATAAGCTCGATTTGTGTCTAGCCCGTGTTCAGCAATATAACCAAAACTGGCTATCCCCGCGCTCTATTGCCCGTTTTTTTCAGCGCTACCATCAGGCCACTGATACCCTGGAGCTTTCTCTCCGAAAGGCAATCTTGCATAGGCTCTCCCTGACCAGGGGCAGGATGCAACACACCATTGATACCTTCTATCGACTTGCGCCCCTGACCAGTATCCACAACTGGCGAGAGAGAGTGAGCGGCCTGCGGGAGCGGCTCTGCCGCTGGGAGCAGGAGTATATGAGGAGGCACACCGTGCGGCTTGCCGGTATCATGGGCAAGCTCGATTCCTTAAGCCCCCTGGCCATATTGAGAAGAGGCTACAGCATCTGCCGCAGACTGCCAGACCTTCAAATCATCACTGATTCGGCAAGCCTTGGTCCTAGAGATTTGATCAGCGTCAAGTTATTTCGTGGTGAAATTACCTGTGAGGTAAAAGAGCATGGCAAAATTTAAATTCGAGGAGGCCATAGAACGCCTAGAGGAGATTGTGCGCCAGCTAGAGGAAGGCTCCTTAGGGCTTGATGAATCCCTGAAGCTGTTTGATGAAGGCATCAGGCTTACCCAGTTGTGCACCAAAAAACTTGAGGAATCTGAGAGAAAGATTCAGATTCTGTTGAAAAATGAGCAGGGTGAAAAATCTCTTCAACCCTATCAAATTGATGAGGAAGAAGAAGAGCTTGAGCTGCTGGCCGAAGCAGCCGAAGAGACAGCCTTGAAGAAAGAGGAGAGCTTGGAATGATCTTTCTTGCCGGGTGCGGATTCAAGGCCGCTGCTGGCATCCACTCCATATGGCTGAACCAGTTGAATCGCCTGGGCGACATTGTCCGGACCAAGCCCTCCTGAGAGAATCACCCGACCATAGCGTTTAGCCAAGATAGCCAGCCTCCAGTCAAAGACTTGGCCAGTGCCTCCCATCCGGTCCGGGCTGAAGGTGTCAAGCAAGTACGCGGAAAGTATATATTTTGAGAGAGAGGTAAGATCGGATTCCTCCCTAATCCGAAAGGCCTTAATTGCCCGGCCTGGAAATTGGCGGCAGTAGGCAGGGTCCTCATGGCCGTGAAACTGAAAATAATCCAATGAGCAATAGTCGCCGATATCCCGAACCAGCCGAATATCCTGATCGACAAAAACCCCTACTCGGCTCACCCAGGGTGGCAGAAGCTCAATGATGGTGCGGGCCGACTCAGGAGTAATCTGTCGCGGGCTTTCGGCAAAGATAAACCCAACGGCATCAGCCCCAAGCTCTGCGGCCCAAAGGGCGTCCTCTGCTCTGGTGAGCCCACAGATTTTAACCCGCACTCGCTGTCTTTCTTCAATTTTCCTATTCATCTTTCTGTTTATTTCCTTCCGCAAAGCTCACGGAATGCCTGGCCGATATCCTCCCGGCACATAAAGGCTTCACCGATCAGGGCCGCATCCACGCCAAGAGTCTCCAAAAAGCGCAGTTGTTCGGCTGTGTGGAGGCCGCTTTCACTCACGATCAGTCGATCCTTGGGTATTAGGGGAGCAAGAGTGGCTGTCGTAGACAAATCTACCTGAAAGGTCTGCAAGTTACGATTATTGATGCCGATGATGGCTGCACCTGTTGACAAAGCTAGGTCAAGCTCGTCCCGATTATGAACTTCAAGCAGCACCTGAAGGCCGATCTCCTGGGCCAGGCTATAGAGATCAGCTAGATGCTCCCTGGAGAGTGCGGCGGCAATCAATAACACGGCATCTGCTCCAGCAACTTTGGCCTCGTAAAGCTGATACTCATCAATAATAAAGTCTTTACGCAAAAGGGGAAGAGAGACAAGCTGGCGCACCTTTTGAAGATAGTCCAAATCTCCCTGGAAAAACCTTTGATCCGTCAGGATAGATATAGCTGCTGCTCCCTCCTGTTCATACACTTTAGCAATCTTGAGCGGATCAAAATCTGCCTGTCGTATGATACCCCGTGAAGGAGATGCCTTTTTGATCTCGGCGATAATCGAAAGCCCATCCGGCCGACGGTGCAGCGCCTGCTGGAAATTTCTAGCCGATGGTATACTTTTGGCTCTTTCCTCAAGCTCTTGCAATGGCAGTGAAATTTTCCTGCTGGCCACCTCCTGCCTTTTCCAGGCAAGGATTTCATCCAGGATAGGCGGCATGGCTTAGTTCATCCCCTGCTGAATACATTGGCGAAGCAGATCCAATTTAGCCAAAGCTGCTCCGGTATCAATGGATCGAGCAGCTAGGGCAATACCCTCGCTTAGATTTTCAGCCAGCCCATAAACATAGATAGCGGCCCCGGCATTTAGCAGCACAATATCCCTGGCTGGCCCTGGTTTTCCCTGGAGCACCTCGGTTACAATTCTGACATTATCTTCAGCCAATCCGCCGACCAGGTCTTCCTTTTTGGCTAGAGGAAACCCGAAATCTCGCGGATCAAGTTCATAGTCAACCACTGAGCCGTTATCTTTCAACTCTGAAACCTTTGTTCGGCTGGTGGTGGTAATCTCATCCAAGCCGTCCAGTCCATGAACGACCATTGCCCGGCTGCTTCCCAGGTTCTTCAGCACATGAGCCAGAGGGCTGACCAAAGCCTGGTCATAGACACCAAGCAGCTGGCACTTTGCCCCAGCAGGATTGGTCATCGGACCAAGGATATTGAACACTGTCCTGATGCCGATCTCTTTTCTGGGCCCGATGGCGTACTTCATGGATTTATGCCACAGCGGGGCGAAGAAAAAGCCTATACCAGCCTCCCGAAGGCATTTTTCTACAATCGTGGGCTCAGCCATGATTTCAATCCCAAGAGCGGCCAGGCAGTCTGCACTTCCGCACATGCTTGACACCGACCGATTCCCATGCTTGGCGACGACCGCGCCAGCCCCCGCGGCTACAAAGGCTGTGGCTGTGGAAATATTGAAGGTATAAGCCCCATCGCCGCCAGTGCCGCAGGTATCCAGCACCGGGCTACTCACCACTACCTTCTCGGCCTTCTCCCGCATAACCTGGGTGAAGCCGGTAATCTCCTCTACGGTTTCCCCCTTCATCCGCAAAGCAGTAATAAAAGCGGCGATTTGAGCATCCGTAGCCATCCCATCCATAACCTCTCTCATGACCTCTACTGCTTCTTCTCGAGATAGATCCTTGCCTGCTACGATCTGAGCGATAGCCTCTTTAATCATGGCTATTATCTCTCCCTTTGTGGTTTTGATACTTTTTAATTATTAAATTTTTGTTATATTAAATTAAAATTATCACTTTGTTTTTTAAAGTTCCAGAAAGTTTTTCAGCAACAGTTTCCCTTCCTTGGTCAGAATAGACTCAGGGTGGAATTGAACCCCCTCAATAGGGTAGTCTCTATGCCGCAACCCCATAATTTCACCCTCCTTGGTCCGGGCGCTAATTTCGAGGCAGTCGGGGAGGGTTTCAGGCTTGACGATCAGGGAATGGTAGCGAGTGGCGATAAAAGGATTGCTCATACCCCGAAACAACCTCCCACCGTCATGGTAGATCATCGAGGTCTTGCCATGCATCAGCCGGGCAGCCCTGACTATTTCTCCCCCAAAACAGTGGGCGATGCACTGATGCCCCAAACAGACGCCAAGGGTTGGAATGGTGGGGCCAAAGGTCATGATGACTTCATTGGAGACCCCTGCCTCTCGTGGTGTGCAGGGTCCTGGTGAGATAACGATTTTGTTTGGAGAAATCTTTGGGATGTCATCCACCGCCAGTGCATCGTTTCGATAGACAAGCACCTCTGCCCCCAATTCTCCAAGATATTGGAAGATATTGTAGGTAAAAGAATCGTAATTGTCGATCATGAGAACCTTCAGACTAGTCACTTTCCACCTTTCTGATGGCCTCGATCAGGGCCATGGCTTTGTTGAGGGTTTCCTGATACTCAAGCTTGGGATCGGAGTCAGCTACGATTCCAGCCCCGGCCTGGATATAGGCGGTATCGCCTTTGATTACAATCGTCCGAATAGTGATACAGGTATCCATATTGCCAGAAAATCCAAAATAGCCTACAGCTCCAGCGTATGGACCTCGCCTGACCGGCTCAAGCTCTTCAATAATCTGCATAGCCCGAACTTTTGGAGCCCCAGATACTGTTCCAGCGGGAAAACAGGCCGACAGAGCATCAAAACAATCCCTATCTTCCCGTAAGATTCCCTTGACATTCGAGACGATGTGCATAACGTGAGAATACTTCTCAACCACCATTAGCTCAGTAACCTGGACCGTGCCAGGCCGGCAGACCCGACCAAGATCGTTTCTCCCCAGATCGACCAGCATGATATGCTCAGCCCGCTCTTTTGGATCCGCTAGCAGCTCTTCGGCTAAAAATCGGTCCTCTTCCTCGGTGGCCCCGCGCTTTCGGGTGCCGGCAATAGGCCGCTCCTCGATTACTTTATCGACTACTCGAACCAGAAGCTCTGGAGATGCCCCGACAATCTTCAGATCATCATGGTGCAGGTAGTACATGTAGGGAGAGGGGTTTAAGAGCCGAAGGGCCCGATAGAGGTCGAAAGAATTGCATGAGATCTTAGTTGAAAGCCGCTGAGACAGAACGACCTGGATAGCATCACCAGCGGCAATATATTCCTTAGCCTTCATGACGCAGTCTTCAAAATCGCCAGGGGTATAGTTTGAGGTGATATTTAGGCCACTTTGAGCAAGCTCAGCCGAAGATCTGGATATGTGGCGATGCATAACATCACCATCCAGGATGCGGGGGGAGGTTACCGGGGTTTTCAGCCGATCATAGAGCTGATCAATCCTCTCGACAGCCTGGTCATAGGCCCGCGCTGGGGAATCCTCAATGAAGGCATTGGAAATAATTTTAATGGTATGAGCCAGATGATCGAAGATAAGAAGAGTATCAACGAGAAAAAACAACATTTCCGGCAAGTTTAGATCATCCTGATTCTTATCAGGTATGGGCTCCAGAGTGCGCACATAGTCATAGCTAATATAGCCGACCGCACCTCCAAAGAATCTAGGCAATCCGGCAACTGGTACCAGATGGAATTTGGCCATCAGGTTTTTTACTACCGTGAGGGGATCTGTCGTGGGAATGATCGTAGCCGGCCCAGATCTATCCTGAATTTCAACCTGCCCCTTGCGGCCCAAAATGATCATAACCGGATCGGCTCCGAGAAAAGAATAGCGGGCGATCTTTTCGCCTCCCTCGACGCTTTCAAGCAGAAAGGATTTTCCACAGTCAATCTTTTTGAAGGCCGAAACCGGGGTATCAAGATCAGCGCAGATTTCACGGTAGACAGGGATAAGATTTCCCCGCCCGGCCATTTTTTGAAACTCTTCCTTATTCGGATAGTACATAATGATATTCTCACTTATCTTCACATAAGGTTATATCCTGCAAGTTATATCCTGCACTTTTGCGCTTTGTATCCTGCTTACGTTGACTTGAGTTTAAAACCCGGGGAAAAAATAAAAAAGCCATAGAATCCTCCTTTGAGGTTTTTCAGGACCCTATGGCTGAAAGCCCACCTTTCTTATATAAGATCAGATATTATCATATAAAATCAGATACTATCAGACTTATATTATCAAATATTATCCGAAAGTCCGGGCAGCCAGAGAGGGCCCCTTGGGCCACAGGCGATGCCCTCTCCATCCGGTAAGATATCTTTGGGCACGCATAAATTTTCGACATCCAGCAAAATTCATTTTTATTCTCTTTTTAGAAAAGATGGCCGACTTTTCTTAAGAATGATAGCCAAATCCATCTTCTCTGTCAAGACTAATTCGGTGTCAAGACTAATTTTAGGCGCATAAACAATCCCTTTTTTGATTTGAGGATAATAGCTTTTTCCCTCCTCTTTAATGATGAAACTCTTTACATAGTATGCAGATTTTTTCACAACTCAACTTGTTGAATTGACTATTTAATTGATAAGATAAAAAACCATACTCATCGGCCGCTGAAATATTTTTCATAAATTTTGACCTCATATTTTTTCCGACAGTGGAAATTTTATTCACCTTTTTGATAAAGAGGCCATAATGTAAGCTCTTTGTCCTCGTCTATTCCTGTAATAAAGGGGCTTTATTATCTTTTATTTTCGAGCCTTATCGGCGGGCACATATATTGCATAGATTTTATTCAGTTTTCTGTAGTCTTATCTATTGATGACAATAACTAAATGTTTTAATTTTTAATACTATAAACGCCGCGTGTTGAAATGCCTTTTATGCAGCTTTGAGGAGGAGGTGAATTTGTAGAAATCGCTAATCCTGCAAGATGGATATTATTATTTTTTATTATATTATATAGAATGCATTTTTATAATGCCGAGCAGCTTTGTGAAATATCTTTATGAAATATCTTTGACAAAGATATTTCAATAAGGAGGAATTTTAATGAAAAAATTATGGTTTTTGAAGGCGTGGGAAATAAGCCTGTTAGTTTTAATCGTTTTTTTCCTTGCAGCCACTCATGTCCCGGCTGCCATTACTGACACCTATATCGGATTTAACAATATCAATCAGTCAGCTCGTTACCTGCGATGGGACATTCAGGCTGCAAAGCCCTACGAGGTGGTAGCCTACCTGGTTGATGATGACGGGAACAAATTTACCATTACCTTTGCGACGGCAGACAATACCAGTACTCAGTATTCGATACCGTCAGCCAATTCATACGTCTATAATATCGGAACCAGCTATTTCAGCACCACAAGTCCAGGCCGAAATACTTTTGAGGCTGATCTCAGTGATCTCACCATGAGAAACTTTGCCATCCTGATGGGAAGCCATATCTATACTGCTGGAAGTCAGAAGGCCAAGGTGGAGAAAATTCGTATCTATGGCGATGATTTTGCCCTATATTCAATTGTCCTGGCTGCTGACTCTAGTTTTAACAATCGGCTCTGGGTGATTGACAGCACTGACTTTGCTACCATGAATACCGTTCAGAAATTTAAAGATGCTGATGGCGATCTATCCGACACCACCAACATCGTCTTTCAGAGCAATTATATGTACGTAAGTAAGAAGACAGCCGATCAGACAGCAGCAGCTAATCCGTATGCAGTCTCCTATGGCTATTATCCAACCGCTACTGGCGGCGGCTATGGTGGTGGCTACGGCGGCGGCTATACCTATCCTTACGCTTATCCCTATGCGGCTGATCCCCGTTATGCCCAGGCGTATGGTGGTTACTATCCAACCGCTGGTGGTTACTATCCAACCGCTACGGGCTATTATCCAACCGCTGGTGGTTATTATCCTACTGCTGGTGGCACAGGCTACTATCCGACCGCTGGGGCTGGCTATTATCCAACAACTGGTGGAACAGGCTATTATCCGACCAGTGGGACGGGCTATTATCCGACTGGTGGGACGGGCTATTATCCGACCGCTGGGGCTGGCTATTATCCAACAACTGGTGGAACAGGCTATTATCCAACTGGTGGGACGGGCTATTACCCAACCACTGGGACTGGCTACTACCCGACAGCTGGCGCAGGCTACTATCCTGCCGCGGGAGCTGGCTATTATCCGACCGCGGCTGGAGCGGGTTACTACCCGGCTGCTGCCGCGGGAGCTGGCTACTATCCTGCTGCTGCCGCGGGAGCTGGCTACTATCCTGCTGCCGGACTAGGGCTTCAAGCTGCTGCACTGACCACACCCACACTATTTCCACCTCTTGGTTTGTCTATTCCCCCAGCGGGTATGAATTTGGGACTTGGGTTTGATCCCTTTGGATTCGGCCTTGGGCTGACCGGCCTGGGTGCTTTTGACCCCTTGAGCATAGCTGCTTTGGCTAATGGCGTCGGTGGCCTTGGAATGCTGGGATTAGGCTTATTCTAATCCTTATTTTTGATTATTACCCTTTCCAACCAGGGGATGAGATGACTCGAATCGGGTTGTCCCATCCCTTTTTTATTTTGTCTCATCCTTAATTTTATTTTTCGCTCTCGTGAAGTTATGAGAATAAAAGAGCTTTTTCAAGCTCCTAATTTTGGCGTCTACTACATGAGAGCGTTATTTTTTCGCTCTTATATACTCTTATATATCAGATATATCAGAACAACCATAAAACCTCGAAGGGGCTTAGCTCTTATTAGGGTTATGTCTCTCAATGGTAGCTAATAAATAAGAGCGATTTTTTTATGCTCAATGGTATATTGGTCCTTTGGCTAACTGGTCTTTTCGCTAACAAATTGTGCAATTTGGGCGGACACAGGAGGCCGTCCCTGTGCGATTGATTGGTAATTGGAATTGATATTGATTGGGTAATTGGATCTTCTGGCGTACTTGGCGAGGAAACCAATATTGGTTCTATCGCTAAGTAAATATACTTTAACGATAACCTCTTGAGGCCAAAACCTTAAGATTGGCCTTTAATTAATATTGTGGCCTTTAATTAGTGATTTCGTACTTAGCGAGAAAACCAATATCGAGAAAACCAATATTATGACAGTGAACAGCGATATATTCATGACAAAATTTTTGTATTAGGCCCTTAATCCTTACCCTATAATCTTGAGAGATATAATTTTGCTTTTGTCTTTCTCTATTTTTTTCTTTAGAAATTCTGCATGTTGCTTATCAATCATAAATTCCGCAAGATTTCTTGAGCTCATAGAGGGCTTATCTAGTACATCATCTAAGTTGTTTAATAAATAAAAGAGAGCATAATTATATTACTATGCTTTTGCACTTTTTCTCCAAGGCCTTGATTTTACTGGATTTGCTATTAGAGGTAACTTTCAAGGATTTCAAGGCGATAAGAAATTTCTGCAAAAGTGTAGTTATATTATACCTTGAATTTTATTTCATATTGTACTAATATATATTAGTATTTATAAACAAATGTTTATATTATTCAAAAATAATGACTATAATAATTATGAAAATTAATTCACAAATATTGAGTTTATTAATAAACCATTTATTTAACGG